>Ga0194059_1000021_pt1 | contig 97389 bp, 100 predicted proteins | sample SepL6211m_MetaG_FD_163426 | JGI IMG/M metagenome (GOLD analysis project Ga0194059, IMG submission 163426) | Anoxic zone freshwater microbial communities from boreal shield lake in IISD Experimental Lakes Area, Ontario, Canada - Sep2016-L626-11m | ecosystem: Environmental > Aquatic > Freshwater...
TCACCATAAACTTGTTAATTAATTACCAGATGAATCCCAAAAGCGGAGTCTTCTATAAAAATTAGACGGGAAGACTTACATCACAGCCTGTCCAAAAAGGATGGCGGAACATTTTGCAAGAACCTCCTTTGTGTAACATTGTTTTCCCCTGCCTACTTGGAAAAAATCAGAAAATCGGCAGTGCTGATTCTGATACGGAGGTTTTTCTCTTTATTCATCGGTTCACTCCATCTCCTGGTCAATCACGTTTACACAGTTCCTCAGATTATGGGCAGCTGTTGATTTCAGGCAAAATGTCATGTTGATAAGGATATTGCGGATTCGTTATTGCCACCGGAATACTACCTTCCGTCCTAACGCCATAAGGCTGACCAGCCCACCCAGTTTTTCCGGGCGGTCTGGTCGAGCAGCTAGTTGGACGTTGCAGCGGCCTTCCCATTTATCCATAATTCCGATTCGCTAAGATCGACGTTGTCATTCCAAACAACTCCGTAACCCGTTTGATCTACGTGGACGTTTTTAAAGAAAGCTTCATCTTTGAGGGGATAAAACGAGGATTCGCTGAGGAGAGGAGCGCAGTCATAAACCCTTGTGTCCCCAGTGGTGAATGTAACGAAAAGTTGTTTTTCTGAAAGCGGTGTCACTGATTTTACTTTTGGGTAAGTTGCCATAGCAATATCACTCCAATCCAGGAAGTTGTATAAATTGTTGTGTCTTCCACATTTCCAACAACTCGCTTTGGTAACGTTGCGTCCACTCTCTAACCATTCGGTCTGCTCTGGATGGTAAGTCTCCTTCGATAATCTCGCAGCTTTGAATGTCATAGACTCCGTTGAACTCCCCATAGATGGCATAAAAAGGCGGGACACCATGTTCCCTGAAGTACATTTTTATGAGAATCCCATAAAAAATTGCAATTATTGGCATAATAATTTCCCTTTCGACGTTATATTTCCGTGATAGCTGGTAGGTTGGGGGAGTTTTATCAACGCACCACTCCGTCGCGCAAAAAAAACGAAACGCGACCTACGCAACTTGAGCCGTCGAAACCTCAAGCTTACAATCCGGTTTACTGATTATTTCCAGAGGAATGTCACGTGTCAAGGGTGACCCCTTTTTCACTCTTACAAGCAGCGTCACCTCAGTCTCTCTGGAAATCAGTGTTGAAAACTTGTAACTTATCCATTCTCAAGATAAACGTAAGATGACCCATAAACCAACTGCTCGTGTATTCGGTTTTTCCGCTGTTTGAAATAACAAAAGGCACATGTCAACTCTATTTATTGTCTGAAGTTGATGCGCGCCCCCTGTGTTTCGCTTGTTTCATTTCTCTTGACGATTAAACTGCAACCTCAAGCCTGAACCCGTCGTAATGCAATCTGGGCGCTTTGTTTTTGCCATGTTTTTCCATTTCAATCAGATCCATATCCAAAAGTATTTTCACATCTTCAGATATGTTTTTCATGTCGCGGTGCGTGATAGCAGCCAGCTCTTTAATAGATTCTGGTTGATTTTCACGAATGACTTTAAGGAGGGCAAAGCGCTGTGGAGTCATGGCTTTGCGGAATGCCTCAAAGCTGGTGAAGGTGTATTGTGGCTCTTCCGGTTTGACTTTTTCTCCTTTGATTGCTGCATCACAAATTGCAGCAAATTCCTCCATTGTTTGTTCATGTGATTTGATTGTGATGGTTTTAAAGGTCGCTTTCATTGTCGTCTCCTTCGAGGTAACGGGTGACATCAGCGTTGAAGTCTACAACAAGCTGCGCCATGCTGATAAAGGCATATGGTTTTTCAACGCCTGCAAAGTGTCGATGGTCTCCTTTGCCGCGTTCGTTGTCGTACCCTATAACTCTGACACCGTTTACAATGTAGACGGCTGAGTATTTAAGCCCGTGCGGTGTGTGTTCGGTTACAGGCACGATCCAAGCTTTCAGCTCCGTGATGTGGCCGACTTCATTCCGCTCTTTTCGGTGTGCAAGTAACTTTGCTTTCATAGTTGGCATATTAGACCAATTCATTCATGGCGTCAAGATCTTGGTTGGTGTAAAAAACCAATTAACACAAAAATCACTCTCCAGGCCGTTTTAATCTCATTCTGTCCCTCTACTCCTCGATTTTCTTTTCCCGTCCTCGCCACCGGCGCCACGAAATGCCACCACTCCAGATTTTTACGCCTTTTCATGCCTTTGGTTCAACGTGCAAGAAGTTGACCCGCCGGTTTTTGGGCGGGTCTAACTTTCTGGTTGGGTGGGTGCTTTTTCATTTCATTTCGTGTTAAGAACTGACCTCTGCATCTCCTACAATTATTATTACTTCATACAACTACTCGCTAAGCCTAACAACTCGGAGCAGCCAGTTCCCTCGTCTATGCATGATAAATATTTTTCATTAGCATCAACGCCTGAAGCAGAGGCGCCAATATTAATAATACCAAGCACGCTATCTCCGTAACTTGAACCGCAAAGCTTTATAACCTTCTCTTTGATCTTTTGATATGAAATCTTCCCTTGCTTCTTTGGCCTTGAGTTCTTCTCATATTTCCATGTTCCGTCTGAATATATGATAACGGTTTTGTTATCATTGGTTTGTCCGGTGCCGATCTGTTGTGCCGCCCAAACCCCTATTGGAAAACAAGTAAAAATAAGTAAAAAATGTAATGTAATGTAATATTTTATCATCGTAACCCCTCAGATCATTAACTCTTTCTTAATAAATATAAGCATCTCATTAAACTCAGATTTCTCTTTTCCAACGAAAAGTTTATATTGGCATATTGGCCTTCCTTTTAAAGGGAGAATCTTATTAATAGATTTTTCTAATTCCAAAAACTGTTCTTCTTTAACACTTCTATCTTTCAGTTTAGAAGTATCGAGTACTTGAATGAAAGTAACCGACTTTCCCATTTCTTTGCTGCCATCATCCTTGTCATGAATGTAGTATTCCGACAGAGCTGAAGTTAGAAATTTTCCACATATCTGTGTTGGTTTAATATCAGACTCTTCAATCTCTATGATAATACGGATTTTGTCATCTTGAAGAATTAGTAAATCTACACAACAATATCGAGTAGACCGGTTTTTGACTTCGGAAACGAAAAGGGGAATATGTTGTTTGTCATGACTGTCAGTACAACAAGCTGGATCTTTTATGACCCTAATTTGTATGTGACCTTTTAGTGCATTATCAATAACAGCGCCAATCTTTTTGTGTAAGGAATGATTCATTGTAGTCTCCAACTACTGGATGACCAGCCCCCCGCGCATATGCGCGTGAACCGGTCAACACTACAAATCGGGGGGATGGCCGGAAAGCATAAATTGTGCCCGTTTCACGGTCACCCTCAATCAAAGCCCGGGCATCCTTTGTCTGAACCAGGATTCGTGGGATTTTCAGGATTTAAAATCAGGCGAATCTCAAAATCCTGTGAATCGAGGTTCAGACGTTTTTCTTCTTTCCCTTCCCTGTCAACCATCTGGAAAACGGAGCGATTGTAAATTAAAGTCAATTTAGTAGCAAGGTTTCTTCTGGGTGAATGTAGCGTTGTTTATTTATGCACCCACCCATCCACGGAATTACTCATTGGAATGAATCATCCTGAACATCATCACCATCCTCCCTTTCCAGCCCGAAGGCAGAAGATCACAACATCTCTTGTGTGATGCCAGTATCCGCCATGCCGGTGACAAGTTGTGTCGTAATTTATTTCACTTCTCGTTACGTAGCTCCTGCTACGTAACACTCTGCTCCAGCTTGCAGTCCTTGACGTCAAGCTGGAACTTGTTGTGCCAGTGCATTACCAAGCTGGAGCTTGGTCTCGTGGGGAAAGTGGCCAGATTTTTAGCTTGGCAGAAAGAAGCAAGACAGGACGCTGGAGCGTGGGAATGAAAAATGTGGTGGAAAGCGGTCACTCCGGGACAGGCGCTGGTTTTCTATCGGGATGATGAAGTACTCGGAGGAGGCCGGATTGTCAGGGCACTGTAGCGGTGGAATACGTCAGCTGCTTTCTTAGGGAGCAGCTGAAATTTCACTCCAGGTGGCATTGCTCTTGCGAGCTTTAATCTTGAACTCCAGGTATTGTGCCGCTTTTTTAAGTTTTTCGTTTGGCAGCGGCATCTCCTGAAAGACCGCAAGAGCCTCAAGCAGCCGTTGTTCAGCACTATGACTGACAAAGCCCTCCCCCTCGGCAATGCCACGTAAATAATTGAGGAGAGATTTTTGATCCTCTTCACTCTGCAAACGCTTTGGATCGGCAATAAACAACAGATACCTGGCCTTGTCCCGGATTGCCATACCCAGATGTTTTTCAGCCAGCAGGGTTTCCATAACAGTTGCAATGCTGCCCTGTTCCGCATAATTCAGATGTTTTTCCTCAAGGTAGGAGGCAAGATGCTCCAATGCGATCAATTTGCTGGCCGGATCTCCGGATTGGAAAAGCAACAGCTGTGCCGCCTGCAACTTCAGGAGGTCAGACTGACCCGGAAGAAAAAAGCAGCGCAGCATCATCGCCAGTTTTTCCCGTGCCGATGGTGCTAAATCTGCTCTCCCGAGTTTGGAGCGAATCTGTTCCAGCAGTTCGCGTTTATCACGATATTCACCAAAACGAATCTGAATAATCATTGTGCGGATCTGCTGATTTTCAGAAACATCCCACAATTCATCAACAGCCCGTAAAATTTTACTGCAGATCGTGCGGATCTTTTCTTCTTTGGTCGGCTCTTCGTGATTCCAGTAATCCGGGTAGGTATCAAGGACCGCATCAGCTTCATCAGGATTTTTAGTTTTTTCCAGCACTGATCTGAGGTAGGCAAGTATTTTAATCTGATATTTACTGCCGCCATCTTGCAGCGGCCTCAGGATATCATCCAGAAATGCGCTGTTCAGCCCGGTTGCCCCGCTGCAGAGATAGCGGTAAACCCCTTCGGCCTTGTCAACCTGCTTTTCAATGTATTTCCGGCGCAGGGTTTCACCCAATTCGGTCGATTGAACCTTATTAAAAAAGACACTTAACAGGTTTGATGCCTGATTTTTGATAGTGTGATCAATAACATCAGAGATAACAATTTCAAGACAGGCATCAAATATTTTCACCTGTTCATGTTCATCGGACGATGAGCTGATGTAATCATCAAAAATTGCTATTATTTCAGCCATATGCTCACGATTCTGGCTATTAAGGAGCGTGGTGAAGGTATCGCGCAGACTTGTAGAATCAACGATGCCAAACAAAAATTTGACCGCCGCATTTCTGCTGGTACTCCCTTTTACGGTGGATTTCAAAAGTTTCAGTATACTTTCAGCCGGATCGGTAACCCAATCCGGTACCAGGTCTTCCATAAAATGTTCTGCTTTTCTGCGCACCACAGCATCAAGATCGTAGACAAAATAACGCGCCACTTCGATACGAAAATCGCGGCTGGCACTGGACGTGGCAATTATTTCGAGAGCCGCAGCTTTATCTTTTGCTGAAAGTCGGGCAATATCCTTCTTTGCCTTGGATGAATCATTGATTTTTACATAAAAAGTGACTATGTCTTTGACGGTAACTTCCGCATCAATGTCTATGTCTGTATCTTTTACCATGTAACGGCCTTTCAATACATTTTGCGTGAGTATAACCGCAAGAGTCTTTATACGCAACATCATCAGCCTTATGGATGTAAAATAATCCAGTCTGAACGGGGTCACAATCATGCATATCAAACGTATCTGCCTCTTCCTCACTGTCACACTGGCCAGCCCTGCTTTTGCGGCAAATTCCATTACCTTCTATCGTGACGGGGCTCTGCTGCAACAGGAGGCCGTAGCACAGAAGGGTGTGATTGACCTCCCGCTCTCTGCTGATGTTCTTGAACACACCCTTACCGTCGTTCCGGCTGCCGGCACCTCAATCATCGACGTTGAAACAGTGCGAAAAGAAACGGGAGAAAATACGGAGAAAGAGCTTGAAGCGATGATCGAGCAGCGGCGAAAACTGGAGGATCGCTTGCAGGCATTGGATGCCCGTGAAGCTATCTTTACCACCGCTGCCAAATCACAAAGCGGTAAAGCACCACGAAAAACGAAAGCGAATCCTGATCCGATGCAGGCAATCCGGCAAGGTACCGACTTTGCCATTGCCCAACTGGAGGCGGTCTATACCGCACGCCGCAAGACCACACTCGAAATCAAGAAGGTTGATGCCCGCATTGCTGCAAGCAGAAAGAGCACCCGATTGTCAACAACTTCGCTGAAAATAGGAGTATCTCCACATAACGGTAACGTAACAATCCGCTATGCCACAGCGGAGCGTGGCTGGCAAGCGCACTACAATCTGTTTACGGAAAAAAACGGAACTGCGCGCCTGCAGCTTTCCGCGCGGATAAAGGGTGCTCCGCATGGCTATCAGGTCCGAATTTCGCCCGGTTTGCTCGCCGAATACACCAGCGCAGAAATTGTGCCGGTTCAGGCAGGGAGTGTTGTTATCGCCAATTACCGTCTGCCCGTGGCGGATGAACACTCTTCGGAAGGGATTTACTACAATTTTTCCGGCAGGCTCACCAACAGCACACCTCACTACCTGCCCCCGGGAGAGTCAGGGCTGTACCGGGACGGTGCCTACAGGGGAAAATTCAAATTTGAGGGGATTTCGTCGGGACGGAGCAGAGTTATTTCATTCGGGAAGTAATAGCAAAGTTCATGCAAAAAGGCACGAAAACGGCGGACAGAGCCGCAGCCGGGCTACATACTTCAATGCCAATCGCGGTAAAACCGGACAAACTGGTCCGGCGGCAACGGTCGACTGAAATAATATCCCTGAATTACGGCACACTCACACTCAGCAAGGTAGCGCAGCTGTTCCTCTGTCTCGACACCTTCCGCCACCAGCTCCATATCCAACCCCTGCCCCATGGCGATAATCGTATTTACAACGGCAGCATCGTTTTTCGTGTTCAGCATCCGGCGGACAAACGAAATATCAATTTTTAATTCATTTATCGGCATGCGGCCCAGGTATTCGAGTGATGAATACCCGGTACCAAAATCATCCAGGGAGAGCTTAACGCCGATATCCGCCAGCGCCGTCATTTTTTCAAGCGTGCGGACGCTGTCAACCATTATCATGCTTTCGGTCAGCTCCAGACAGAGGTTGCGCGGGTCAAGCCCCGTAACTTCGAGCACCCGCTTGACGGTAACATCAAGATCACTGCGCATGAACTGTAATGCAGAAATATTGACCGACATGCGCAGAGCAGGCAGGCCCAGCTTCTGCCACGCAACTGCTTGTGCACAGGCCTGCCACAGCACCCATTCGCCGACCGCCACGATCATGCTGCTTTCTTCAAGAATCGGCACAAATACACCAGGTGGCACAGCAGTTCCCCCGGTCGGTGTCCAACGAAGTAACGCCTCCACTCCGACCACTGTTCCATGAACCTGATTAATCTGCGGCTGGTAATTCAGACTGAATTCACCCTGATCAATCGCTTTGTGAAGCCTGGCCTCCATAACAAAGCGCTCTTCAAGCCTCTGGTTCAATTCGCGAGTATAAAAACAGATGGTGTTTTTGCCCTCTCTCTTTGCTCGGTACATGGCGGCTTCGCAGTTTTTCAAAAGGCTTTCCACACACTCGCCGTCTTCCGGATACATCACCACGCCAATACTGGCAGTTGTACTTATTTCCGTGCCTTTAACGACAAACACATCGTTCATCGCGATTCGGATTTGCTCAGCACGGTACCGCCCGTCATCGGCATCAGCTGACAGCGGCGGAATGATCGTAAATTCATCTCCGACAAACCGCGAGACAACACTCTCATGTCCACAGACAGTCTCCAGGCGCTGGGCAATCTCTTTGATCAGGAGATCGCCGAATTCATGGCCGAACGTATCATTGACATATTTGAGGTTATCAATATCCAGAACCATCAGAGTCATAAACTGACTGGTGCGATTGATCAGTTCCAATTGCAGTTCCAGATGTTTCTGAAAAAAGTGCCGATTAGGGAGACCGGTCAGAGCATCAAAATGAGCATGATGGTAGAGTTGTTCTTCCTGAAGTTTGCGTCCGGAAATATCCTCTTTGGTGGCAACATAATTGGTAATAACACCATTCTCATCCTTTATCGGCGCTAGACTGGCCAACTCCCAGTAATAACGCCCATCCTTGGTTATATTACAGAATTCCCCCTGCCACTCCCGACCGGAGCTGAGTTTATTCCACATCTCAATATAAAAGCTATCCGGATGTTTACCTGATTTAAGCATGCGTGGGTTCTGGCCGATCGCCTCTTCCCAGCTGTAACCGGTTACTTCGGTAAATTTGGGATTAACATATTCAATGGTTCCGTTAACATCAGTGATAAAAACTATGTTGCCACCCTGTTCTACAGCGGTACTCAGTTTACGTAACTCCACCGTTCGCTGCTTAACCAGCAGCTCCAGATGGTCATGGTAATTCCTGTTTTCCCGTATCAACCTCGCCCTCTCGACACAGCGGGCGACAACCAGCTCCAGCTCTATCAGATCGACTACCGGCTTGGCCAGATAATCCCAGGCTCCTCTCCGCAGCGAATCAATCGCATCAGCAAGAATGCCGGTACCTGACAGAACGATGATCGGCAGGTTGTCATCAAACAGCTTGACCGCATCAATAACTTCCATGCCATCAACATTCGGCATCCGTAAATCGGTGATAACGACATCAGGTTGCATCGTCCGGGTCATGTCAATACCCTCACGGCCGTCACACGCCTGAATCACCGTAAAGCCGCAGTCTTCGAAAAAAGCCGCCACACTGCTGCGAACAGACTCCTCGTCGTCTATGGTTAATAACAGCAGGTTGGCAGCCGCCTGTTGCATGGTTAACCTCTCCCTGTTACAGATATATGGGTGATTCTTTTCACCAGTTTCGACAGGTCGTGGATCGGCTTTAACAGGACGTCACCGTCAGTCATGCCGATATCCCGGAGTTCATCAGACAGCGTGTACAGGATGCCGGTATGAAGCAAAAAACTGGTGACGGGGCAGAGGGTATGTGCCTTTAAAATAAAACTTTCACCATCCATGCCGGGAAGGCGCATGTCTGAGATGCAGACCACCGGGTTGATAGCGACAATCCGCTCCAGCGCCTGCTCGGCTGTGACATAACTGTGCACCGTAAACCCTTCATCCTCAAGATAGGCAGTTATGCACTCACGAATCATGTCATTATCTTCAACCAGCAGCACCGTAATTGCCGGATTATTCATCACGCCACCCCCTGCAACGGAAGCTTCACGGTGAAACAGCACCCCATGCCCGGTTGCGAACTGACATCAATCAGGCCATGGTGACCTTTCGTGACAATCTCATACGCCACCGATAATCCGAGACCGGTACCGACACCGATTTCTTTCGTTGTGAAAAACGGCTCAAAAATCCGCTGAGCGGTTTTTTTGTCCATACCGGGTCCGTTATCCTCGATTTCGATCACCGCCATACCTGCGGCCACTCGCGTCCTCACGGATATTCTCGGCTGATGTGGAAGGTCACTGCCTGCCAAGGCCTGGGCAGCGTTATTGAGGATATTCAGCAACACCTGTTCCATTCCCGTCACCGACAACAGTACCGGCGGCAGATCTGCAACATAATGCCTCTGCAGCTCAATCCGGTGAAAATTGTATTTCTTCTTCATATCATAATCAGTGCCGGCTAACTCCAGCACTTTGTCGACAAACGTTGAAAGATCAACCGGTTCGGCACCGGCATCGCTGCGGCGACTGAATTGAAGCATATTTGTTATGATGTCCGAGGCCTTTATTCCGGCGCTACGGATGTGAGCGATGAAATCAAAGATACCTCTTTTCTCCATGTATGCATGTACCAGGTCAAGGCTGACACCAACTTCTGCCGCTGCCTGCACGTTGGCCGGGATGTTCGCCGATACCCGTCGTTCAATATTCTGGGCATGCTGCAGAATCGCTCCGAGGGGATTATTAATTTCATGCGCCATACCGGCAGCCATACCGCTGATCATAGTCATCTTTTCGCTCTGGGTCATCAGTTCTTCAAAACGAAGCCGCTCCGTTACGTCGTGTGCCGTGCCGAAAATAGTCTGCACGCCATTTTCATCACGATGCCGGTTGACGCGCGAGGTATGCCTGCGCCAACTGCCGTCACCATGGTGAATGCGATAGGTCATCTCCTGCATGGAGTTGGTCCGAATCACTGCCATAAATATATCTTCACAACGCGGTATATCATCCGGGTTTACAAACTCTCTGAAATTATGTCCGATTACTTCTGAAGGTTCATGCCCGAGAATGTTTTTCCAGGCGGGGGAGACGTAGTCAAAGTAGCCTTCAAAATCCAGCGAGAAGATAATGTCACTGGAATTTTCCACCAACATCCGATAGCGGGATTCGCTTTTGAAAAACATTTCAGCTTTTGGCGGCATGCGTCCCCTTTCCTTCCATTACCTCCGCCACCGCCCGACTCAGTCCACTCCGGTTGTATGGCTTGTGAATAAATCCGTCTGCGCCCAGTACCATAAGCTCATCATCCGTATCTGCATTGATGAACCCGGAACAAAACAGCACTTTCAGATCGGGAGCCTGTTCCCGCAGCCGCAGGAAAGCTTCTTTACCTCCCATCGTCGGCATGATTATATCCAGAAGGACCAATGATATTTCGTTTCGGTGCGCGGCAAAGACCGCCAGCGCATCCGCCCCGCTCTCTGCCAGATATACCGTATAACCGAGATCTTCAAGCAGCTCACGTCCGACATCACGAAGAATTTTTTCATCATCTACCAGCAGAATTCCGCCACTGCCGACCACAGCTTCCGCACTGCAGGCAATTACGCCTATTTCATCTTCTATCAACGGGAGGAATATTTTGAATACAGAGCCAACGCCCGGTTCGCTTTGAACGTACATTTGTCCTTTGTGGCTCTGAACAGTTCCATATACGGTTGCCAAGCCAAGACCGGTGCCTTTGCCAATCGCCTTGGTGGAAAAAAACGGCTCAAAAATGTGCTCCATGACCTCTTTTGTCATGCCGACGCCGGTGTCGGACACAGAAATTTCAACATAGCGGCCCGGTGAAAGAGAGAGGTTCATCGTAGAGCAGGCAATTTCATCAATTATTTTTAGCGCCGTTGCAAACAGCAACGAGCCACCATCCGGCATGGCGTCACGGGCATTGATGCCAAGGTTAAGCAACGCATTTTGCAACTGGGTCTGATCACCTGTCACGACCGGGGAACTCTCATCAAAACGGACAGTCACGCAAATCTGCTTGTCTATGGTGCGTTCCAGCAACCCAATGACAGCTGTTACGGTGTCGTTGACGTGTACAGACTTGACTACCATCGGATTTTTTCGCGAAAAGGTCAGCAACTCGCGGGTAAGTTCCGCACTGCGCGTGGTGGCTTCCAGGATGGCATCTACCGTTTTGCTGTTTTTTTCATCGCCTTTCAGCCGCAGCTTCAGCAATTCGGCGGCGGCCATGATACCGGCCAGCATATTATTAAAATCATGGGCAACACCACCCGCCAACTGTCCGATAGCATCCATTTTCTGAGACTGAAGCAGCTGATTCTGCAGTCGTTTCTGTTCTGTTATGTCCATGACTGCGCTGAGGACACACGGTTTACCGGCAATTTCCAGCAGTACACCGGAAAAAAGTACGGTAAAAACTTCACTGTTTTTGCGGCGCATTTCGGCTTGAAAATTCCGGACAATACCATTGGCTTTCAGCTGCTTAATAAAACTGTCCCGGGTTGATTCATACCGCCACACTCCCAGTTCAACGGTGGTTCGACCAAGGGTCTCTTCCCGGGAATAGCCAAACATCTCGACAAACCCTTGATTGACATCACTGTACTTCCCTTCCGGAAGAGTAGTGAGAGCAACCGTAATTGGCGAAAAATCAAATACGGCTTCGAATTTTTGCGAACTTTCCGCAATAACGTCAAGCTGCATCCGCATCATTTTCTCAGTAGCCAGTAATTGGTCGTGCGTGTTCTGGTATTCAACAATCTGTGACCGTAACATCTCTTCCGTTGCCAACAGTTCATCCTGACTCTGAATGTAGTCGTCAACCTGAGAGCGCAGCATTTCCTCAGTCGCCAGTAACTCCTCCTGCGACTCCTGATACTCTTCAATCTTGAGGCGCAGCATCTCTTCAAGCCGCTTTCTTTTGCGGACATTCATAACCAGCGTTATCAGGCCGACGGTACTCAAAAGAGTACACAGCGTCCCGACCCAGGCTATCGTTTTATTTATGGCTAATGTTGAAGGAGGCTTGTTGATTATCATCGCATCAGTCGGCAGTTTGTCGGGATGAATGGCGTATTTTTTCATGACGAGATAATCAAATGCCGGGTGAGAAAGATCGCTTGTTACGACCGGGATATTTTCAGGTAACTCTCCGCCGAGAACCCGCACTGCAAGTTCGGCAGCTTTCAGACCCTGAGTCTGCCCCTTCAAAATCCGCCCGCCAATCACACCATGCCCTAACTGTTCCGCATAGACCGAATAGACCGGAACCGGACTGGCTCCGCTTACCAGCCTGGCCGCTTCAGCGTGGCTGAAGGTTCTGCCACCCTTTTCAACCGTGTACGACAGCATAAGCACCAGATAATCGGGCGGCACCGATTTCAGCCGGTTCACCGTTTCCTCAAGCGGCATTTCTTCCATAAAATGGAGCTTTATTGCAGGAAACTGCCCTGACGATTTTTTCAGTTCATGGTTAATGGCAATACCGGTATCGGTAAAGTCATGAATGACAATTATGTTGTGGACGTTCGGCTGTAATTGGAGAGCCAGCTTGAGCGTCCCGACAATATCATGAAATTCCGCAACTCCGGTAATGCGGGATTGCCCGGCAATCATGGATGGTTCGTAATTGTTTATGCCGCAAAAAACAAGAGGGGTGCCGGGAGAAATGCGCTGACGATACTTCGTTGCGAATTCCAGCGCGGCATTGTCCATAGCAATTATGATATCGAGTTTGTGGCCGGAATACTTTGCTTCAAGCAGATCAGCTAAACGGGGAAAGTGCTGCTTACTATGGAACATTTTCGTATCGAGGTGTTCGATAAAGGTTTCAACGCGGGGGAAGACTTTTGACAAGCCGTCACGCACTCCTTCCATCTCATTTTCGGACCAGTCGTAGCCTATGTTGTATGAATTGAGAATAAGAATACGAGGCACAGGAAGTGCGGCGTAGAGAGGGGGTTGACCGGGCAGAACCGCGACGGCAGCTAACATGATAGCTGCCGTCAAAACGATCCGCACAAACTGGTGGTACAGAAAACGCATTACTACTCCATTCCTGTGAAATGAGAGCCGTGATTACCTGAATTATTTCAATAAGATTTCTATCTTCGCGGTTTTTTTAATATCTTCAATATATTTCTGAATTGCTTCGTTAACTTTTTGCCCTTTGAGGTATTCTTCAATCTTTGTTTTTACATCTTTGTACTCAGCAGTTGTGGCCGATTTTTTTTCCACCAGCTTAATTATATGATAACCAAACTGGGTCTCGACAACATCACTGACTTCCCCCGGTTTGAGAGCAAATGCAGCTTTTTCAAAGGGAGCCACCATTTGCCCTTTTCCGAAGAAGCCAAGATCTCCACCCTGTGGAGCACTCGGGCAGGTTGAGTTCCCTTTTGCCACCGTGGCAAAATCAGCTCCGCCATCAAGCTCTTTCTTCAGCTTATCGACCTTCTCCCTGGCCTTTTTCTTTTCATCTGCGCTGGCGTTAGCCTCAACTCCGATCAGGATATGGCTCGCTTTTACCGATTCTTCCTGTTTAAACTTGTCCTGATTTTTGTCATAAAAGGAACGGCTGTCCGCCTCTGAGACGACTGTTTTTGCTACGAATGTTGTTTCGACGAATTGAGTAATCAGCAGGTCGCGCCTGGTGTACTCGCGCAGTTCTTTTTCATCCATCTCCAGCTCTTTGATAGCCTTTTTAAATTCCTGCTCATCCTTGAAGCGCTCTTTACCCTGAGCCAGCTTTGCATCAATCAGTTTATCAAGATCCTTGATCTCTATCTTTGCTGCGGCCTGATATAACAGCTGCGCCGAGATTAACTGATCCAGCGCCTGCTTGTTTACATCAGCCATCTGATCTGCGGGTGGTGTCTGCCCACGCAGCATGACTTTTTTTGCCCGACGCAACTCGATAGCGTCAATCGCCGTCCCGTTCACACGGGCAATGACGCCCTGCTGCTCGACAACAGCAGGTGCTGCTACAGGAGGAGTCTCTTTTTTTACCTCCGGCTCAGCGGCGATTACCTGACTTCCATACGACAGAAATGATGCGACCATAAGCCCTTTTAACAATACTGTTGAACATGTTTTTTTCATCTGACCAGATTCTCCTTAAAATAAATTTTTATCACTCTACCACACTCGCCACGAACATAAAAGTCAAACGAACGGTATCATGTCCTTCTGATACCAATTCTATCGCCATATTTCATCGGTATAGTGGCCATCCGCGCCCCGCACCAACAGCGGCGGCTCCACAACCGGTTCTGAGAATCTCCCCTTTGCAAACTCTGCCATGAACATGGTTGCCGGTGACCCGGCATTGTTGTGCACCATGCGCAGACGGAGCAGTGATATTTTCATTGAAGATGCCAGAGACAGAAACTCCGCCAGACGCGACGGCAGATGGATAAAGCAGATTCTCCCGGATGGCTTGACCAGATATTTTGCTGCGGCAAGAAAATCAGAAAGCCCGGCGGTAGTTTCATGTCGAGCAGAGTCACGACCGGCTCTGGGACTGATTTTTCCAGTTCCCGGCCGGCGAAACGGCGGGTTGGCTACAACAAGATCGAACGTCGAATCGGAATAAGAATTTCGCAGCTGTATGACATCTTCAACACGTTTAGAAACCCTGTCGGCAAGACCATTATGCTGAATATTCCGCTCAATGAGTTGAGCCATTTCCCGGTTATTCTCAACCGCCACGACAGAAGAATCCGCATTAATCCTGGCAAGCACGAGTGAAATGATGCCGCACCCGGCACCAAGGTCAATAATGCTGCCGACCGGCTTTACTTTCTGGCAGAAGCGGGCAAGCAGAAGAGGATCGAGTGAATAGCGGTAGCCCTGCCGTGGCTGAAAAAGCTGCAGATTGAACAATGTAAGGTCATCCAGGGTTTCCACTCACCCTTCCCCTTTCACCCTTCTTCGTATCCACCACTCTCTCACCAGCATTGCGGCAAACAGCACAAATGACACCAACGTCAGGTATTTACCGATTTTGAAGGGAAGCGGATCGAAACGGAACTCGACTCTATGGGTACCCGGAGCGAGATAGACGCCACGCAGGATATAGTTGGCCCGCTGGATATCAACAGCCTTGCCATCCACATCAGCCTTCCAGCCCTTATAATATTTTTCACCAAGCACCAGCATGGCATTTGCTGTATTGGCAACAGACAGGTCTATCTTCTCGCCTTCATAGCGGGTGACCTTGACATTCCCTGTCGCTGCAGTTGCTGCAGCGCCAATTTCAGCCATCTGCAGAGCAGGCGGCGACTCGACGACGGCAAAGCGGCGCGGCTCAAATTGCTGACTTTGCATAACGGCCAAAACCTGCTGCGGTTGTGAAACCGTCAGCACTGAAGGAACCAGCCATGCTTTGGGCATGACCGCGCGGTTCTCCAGCACGACCTCATTGCCGTCAGGTGACTGGAACAGCGGTGCGTACTTGTCGCCGAGCTGGGCGCGTTCCTGCGCGTATTGGGCAGCAGAATAGATGACGTAGCGGACGTTGATTATATCCGGCAGTGCCGACATGAGACTGAATGAATCGAGAAAATTCTGCCAGCGCTGCTGCTGCACCGGCATGGGGATAAACATGACCGGAACATTATTGGACGAGTAGGGGCCGGGACCTCCCGAGACCGGAAGTACCCGATACTCTTTTGGCTGGCCTTTCAGGAAGTCCACAACCGGAGTAGTATAATTTTTTTTCGTCTCTTTGGGGGCATCAACAAGAAACATATATTTAGCATTCACCCGACCGACATCAAGAACAAAAAGGAGAATAAGCAGATAGCCCGCCCATTGCCCGGCCCTCCGACTGCGGGTTCCGGCAATCACAGCGGCATACCCTGCGGCAAAGAGCGCTGCAATAGCTGTTTCAACGATCACATTGATCCAGCGCTGCGTAATGAGTTGCGGGCCCTGCTCATAGCGGGTCGGTTGACCAAGAAACTCGACAAAGGAGCGCATAAAAAAATCTTTTCCGAAGTATTCCACACCAAGAAGTACCAGCAGCGCGATGACCAGTGCTGTAATACCATGGAGATAGCGGCGAAATGCAGGACTTGTGCGGATTTCCTCGTCACGGAGAAGGTCCAGACCGCGTGCAGCCAGGGCGGCACCACCGATAAGCGGAACGAAGAGCATCATTTTGGGAACACGAAAGCGGTCGATACCGGGGAAGAAGTCAAAGAGGAGGTTGTAAAAGGGGGTGTACTTACCCATGGAAAAGAGCAGGCCGCCGATGATGGCGCCGAGCGCAAGCACGGTATGGCGATCACGACGAAATATAAGGGGAAGGGGCAACAACAGCCAGGGAAGCATACCGAAATAGCTGACTGTCTGGGTGAACGCCATTCTCCCCCAGTAGTATACACCGATATTTGTAGGATTTTCGCCCCCCTCCTGACGGGAAAAACCGAATAATCCGGGAATGAGAAACCCGGCTAATTCCTCCGGCGGCAGTGACCACATCATCGCCTCATCGCGATCAAGCCCACCTTTGCCCTGATTCGCACCGCTCATAGCCCCCCGATTGGTCTCTTTTGACCAGTTGGCCAGCGGCAGCAGATCAATGGCTACGGTAGAGAGAAAAAAACAGAGCACCACCAGATTGAGGCCGACCAGTCGGAGCGACTGCCCCTTTTTGCCTTCGGTCACCGCAATGCCGATCAATCGGCAGATGCCAAAGGCGCCGACACAGAGGCAGGTGTAGTAGGCAATCTGCCAATGGGTGTAAAAAAACTGCAGCGCCAGGACAAACGCGGTCGCCATGAACCAGACAGCCCGCCGGGTCTGAAAGCCCCGTTCGAACAGGTAAAATGCCCAGGGGGCGACGCAGATCGTGGCAATCTTAAGAACGTGGCCGGCATTGATCAACGAAGCCATCTCCGGCGCCAGGGCAAAGATGAGCCCGCCAAGCAGTGATGCAAGCAGGCTTGCCCCGATGGCACGACAGAGCATGAAGGTACCAGCGCCACCGACAAAAAAATGCAGTACGATGAACCAGCCGACGCTGGCCGGCGGCTTGATGAAATAATAGAGCAGCCCCTGCCAGAAGAGGAAATGATTGCCAAGGCCGCCCCCTTCAAGGGTGTTGCCGCTGTTATTGTAGATGTCCCAGTCGGCGGTCAGCTTGAGTGAAAAAATATCGGTGAGAGACTGATGAGAGAGACGAATTACCGCCCAGTAGTATTCGTTGATGATATCCGGAGCGCGAATAATCTTGTCGGTAAAGAGGATTTTCCCGTAGCAAAGGATGCAGAGAGTAAGCAGCACTCCCAGGAAGATGTAATTTTTTTTCTGCTCCGTCATTGCTTACCTCTCACTTGAGTATATACCGCCAGAGTTTCCCGGGCAGCCGTTTCCCAGGAGAACAGAGCTGCGCGCGCCCGGCCGGCCTCGCGAAGATGTTCAGCCAGAACCGGATTTGAAAGTATTCGCATTATAGCGGCTGAAACCCCGTCAATGTCAGTCGGTGACACCGTTATTCCAGCGTCACCAACCACTTCCGGTAGCGAGGTTGCATTTGATGTTATGACCGGAACGCCACACGCCATTGCCTCCAAAGGCGGAAGACCGAAGCCTTCAAAGAGTGACAGATAGAGAAAAACCCTGGCCCTGTCATAGATAAACGGAAGATCAGCGTCCGGGACAAAGCCGGTAAAAATTATTTCCGAGTCAAGGTGCAGCTCTTTTATCCGCGCAAACAACTTTTCGTAGAGCCATCCTTTGCGACCGACAATAACCAGCTTATCTGCAAGCGCAGCGTTCTTTTTTAACCGGTAAAAGGCCTCAATCAGGGTGTCCAGATTTTTGCGCGGCTGAATGGTACCCACGTAGAGCAGATATTCAGCTGGAAGTCCATATGTGCGGCAGACTCTCTCACCATCAGCGGAGGAACGTTGTTGAGTCATATGAGGATCAAATCCAAGCATGATGGCTTTAACCTTCTCCGGAAGACAGCCAAAGTCGTCACGAATTTCCTGCCTGGCATGTTCTGAATCTGTAATGATAAAGCTGCTGCGACGAGCGGCAATAGGTATCTGCAGGCGCCAGTACATCCGGGCGGCAAATTTTTCTGTCTCCGGGTGTTTGAGCGGTATCAGATCGTGCAGGGTGACCACAACCGGGCAGGAGGCATGGTATGGAATCGCACTTTTCGGGCAATGCAGCAGATCCACCGCTTCCCTCGTGCAGGCGTGCGGGAGAAGTACGTGTTCACGCCACAATCTGGCCAGTGGGTTTTTCCCTGGCAGAACAATTTCTTTAGCAGCGGGAAAACGACCCAGATGATCGGAATCGTTATAAAAAACCACATACTCATTGTCGCGGTCAATGCGCAGCAGAGCATCAACAAGCCCCAGCACATAGGTTCGGGGACCGCCTTGTGTCGAGATAGTGGAGGCATCAATGGCAATACGCACGTTCAGCTCTCTTCGTGATTTTTTCTGAATTTCGGGTGCAGACGCATAAGTCCGTGCAGCCCCAGTTTTCTCAAAACATTTTTGGTGACATTCATACCACCCTTGATGACAAACCAACAGCCAGCCCGCCAACGGGGATACCCGGCAGCAACAGTCACAGTAAAAACCTCACGCCGGGCGGCCAGAAACCGCTCATCACTGGCTCCGCCATAGCGCATGTTTGCCAGTATTCGTTCGATATAGCGAAACCGGCATCCTGCCCGATAGAGTCGTAACACCAGCTCATAGTCCATGGCGACTTTCAGCCGTGTATCGAACAGGCCGGCCTGGTCATACGCGCGGCGGCGGACAAAGGTCGCCGGATGATTGACCGGCATGTCATGCCACACCCGCTCATCCACCGGTGCAGGCTTCAAACGGAACAGCGGAGTATCACCCTGGAAACGAAGCATATCGCCATGCACCACATCACAGGTTGGATCAGCATCAAATGCGGATGCAACAGCAGCAAGCGCCCCGACTGCATAGGTGTCATCGGAGTTGAGAATACCGATGATGTCTCCACAAGCCATCCGGATACCTTTATTGAAGGCATCGGAAATACCATCGTCCGGCTCTGAAACCCAGCGGATACGCGAATCTTTATCTGCACTGCTGCGAATAATATCCAGAGTGCCGTCGCTAGAGCCGCCATCGATGATGATATATTCAAAAACGCAGAAATCCTGGGAGAGTACGCTTTGAATGGTTTCCGTCAGGAAGGTTCTGCTGTTATAGGTGACGGTGATAATTGAGAAACGCATCAGGCAGCACCGCAGGCTTTTTTATACACGGCCATGGTTTTTCTGGCGGTATCATTCCAGTTAAACCGACTGGCCCGCTCAAGCCCCTGCGCGCGCATTCGGGTCAGCTCTCCCTCATCGTTCCAGACAGACCATATCGCCGTCGCCATTGCTTCACTATCAAGCGGGTCAAAAGTTACCCCTGCGTCACCAGCAACTTCCGGTAATGACGTGGTGTTGGAACAGACAACCGGACAGCCGCAGGCCATCGCTTCGACAAGTGGAATGCCGAATCCCTCAAAGAGTGACGGGAATACCATGAGGCGGGCGCAGTTATACAGGCCGGGGAGATCTGCGGCAGGAAGATAGCCGAGAATTTTGACATCGTCGGTAAGGCCGAGCCTGCTTATTTCAACTTGTATATCGGAGTGCGACTGCATAGCAATTCCTGTCAGCACGAGCAACCCTTCAAACGCATGCCGTTCCCGCATCAGTTTGAGGGCAGCCAGCAGGCGTTTGTGGTTTTTATGTGGCCACGTTGCAGCCGGATAGAGCAGGAACGGTCTGGCAAGCCCGTATTTATCACGGATTGCCGCTAATAATTCTGAATTGTCAACAGGTCGATATTCCGGACCATAGCCGGTATGTATAACCTCAATTTTTTCGGCCTCAATGCCATATCGGTCAGTCAGACACTCTTTGGTAAAGGTAGCACTGACAATGATCTGCGTTGCGCGCTCTGATGAAATCCGGTAGAGACGTTGACGCTTGAGCAGTTCTGTACGGCTAAAAAATTCCGGAAAGAACTCGTGCTGCATATCCCAGAAGGTCAACACCGATGGGAGCTTGATATCCGGAGGTGTGAGCACCGTAAAGGGGTGATGAATGACATCGGCCTTAACCCGGTTCATCCGGCCGGCAAGCATATCCCGGTTGAAAATGTTTCGAACAGCACCACGAAGGAACCAGGCTGGAGATGGCTTGGCATAATTGATATATTCCAGACGAAAGTTCGGATTAACCAACGGGACCTCTTTGGCAAAGCGTTTGTCGCAGAGGATCAGATACTCGTTTTCATGATCGAGAACCTGCACCCGATCAACGAGATTTCTGAAATAGGTTTCCATTCCCCCCATGCTGCCGGGATGAAAACTGGTGGCATTAAGCCCCACTCGCATGCGCTACTCCGCCAAACTTTTATCAGGATGCGATTTTTTCCTCACGCCATTACTCAACTCTCCACCGGCAGTTGCTCTGAAATCATCTTCCAGCAGCGTTTTTTTTGCTAAAAACGGTGCAACAAGACTCGCCGTTTTATGCCGTACAAGCAGAAAAAACAGGGCAGCGGGCAGTTTTTTTTCTGTTATCAAATGCACCGTGGCACCGTTAGTGTAGAAATTAAGGCCCTTGCTTTCGGCTAATAACCGCAGAGATTTACGGGTATAAAAAGAAACATGCTGTCCATGCTCAAGCCCGAAATACCACCATTCTTCCGGTCTCGGTGCCGGTTCAGGCAGCAGGTCGGTAGTGAAGAGAATATTTTTTGAATGCTTCAGAAGCTCATCCAGCCCACCCACGGGATCGACCAGATGTTCAAATAGTTCAAAAGCCGTGACAATGTCGTAGTTTCTGCAAGTGTCAAGGTCGGCTGCGCAGCCGCCGGCAAACAGATTCGTGCAATAACGGTCGTACCACTTAAAATCAAATCCGCAGTCCCGCATCAGCCGGACAAACAGACCATAACCTCCCGCATAGTCGAGATAATTCCCCTTCGTGTCAAAAAAGAACGTGAGCAGTACCCGGGTTATTTCAGCCAACCGGAAATTACGCCTCACCAGGCCGATATCGCTTCCCGTTATGACTGATGAATAAGCTTCTTCAAGCCAATATGGTTCTTCGCTACAAATGAAACCGCACCAGTTGCAGCGATAGAATGCAACATCATATGTACCGAGCAAACGGGCTCGGGAAAAAATTTCTACATTTCCATTACAAATTTTACAGGACATAATAAACTCTCTATCACTCTAAAACGGAGACAATTGCTTCTTCCATCAGTCGTGAAAAAGCCGTGCGCGAGTATTTCTCCCGGGCAAATCGCCCGGCCTTCTCCGACATGCTTCGCCAACTGTCGTACTCCATCGCGGCGACCGCAAGAACAGCATTTTCAATCGCTGCCACCGTGCACTCTGTGAGCAGGAAACCTGCCTGATCAGACAGGGAAATGCCGCAGTTTTTACTGATAACAGCAATCATTCCTGCCTGCATGCAGGTTATAGCAGCCGTTGAAATCCCTTCACTGCAGGACGGATTTATGAATGCACCGACTCGCGAAGCGATTTTCATAAAACGGCTGTCAGCGGGAAACAGAAACCCGTGACTTTTTATATTGGGTGTCTTAAAGAGCTCTGTCCGGTAGGCATCAACAAAATCACGCTCTTTCAGGTAGGGACCTACGACATGCAACGTCAGTTCCGGATGCCGTGCAAAAACTTCCAACACCAGATCAAGCCCTTTGAGAACCGCCCCGCCACCATTAAACCAGAGAAATTCGGATGACGTGGGACCGCTCTCAGGACTCTTCACGGTTTCGGGAAGAAATGACCCGGTTGCTACGACCGGACGAATCTTACACTGAATGTCGTCAGTAAAGGTCGCCGCTGTCACTTCGTTACCAATCAGCGTAATCAGATTCGCTCTCGCCAGACCTTCGGCAAATTTTTTCAGATCATCGGCTCCAACAGAGCGGCGGGTGCATATTGTCTCACCTCGGCGAACCTTGAGATCTTGGAGCCTCAGCGCTTCTGCCTGATTAGAGAATTCGGGGTTACTGCCGGTCACATGAAAAATTGCTTTTGTTTTTTCACTGCTGCAGCGCAGCAGATTGCGATGGATGTCGAAAACCACGTCGTACGGTGTAACAGGCAGAAAGGCGCTATCGTCCCACGCGATCAAATCCACGACATAACCGAGTCGATTGAAGATGCGGACAATTTCAGAGCTTTCCCAGACATTGGAGTGGCCGCGAAAAAACGCCGGGTCGCCAAGCAGAGGCAGCGGCAAATAGCTGACAAGGGCCCTCCCCCTCAGTGTGGCCTTTCCGGGCGGGCGGATATTCAGTGAGCGCTGCGGCAGATAGTGCTGGCAGGCCCGCTGCAATTTGTAACCATATTCTCCCAATGACACCGGCTACCGCCTTCTCAGCTTAACAATAAACTGCACCGCCAGTAATGGAAAGAAGAGACGCAGCAAGGGGCCGGAAAAGCGGGAGATGCATGACTGTTGCTCGATGGTAAAGCCGCTCCGGTCAATCAACTCTGAAAAAGAGTGCCAGGTGAAAAAGCGGAGGTGAGTCCGATCCATGATGCCGGTTTCAGTATAGCGGAACTGACCGAAAAGCAGACGCAACCGTATGCTGTAGTTGGCGATATTTGGAACAGATACAATAACTTTCCCCCCCGGTGCAAGGTAGTCGTTGAGCGCTGTCAGAAAGAGGTCAGGCCGTTTCAGATGCTCAATAATATCGCCAAGAATAATCAGGTCATACTTGATCGCGCTTTCAGGAAGCGGTGACAGATCAAGATCAATACACCAGAACGCATCAAGCCGCTCCGCCGCCGCCATGCCTGCTTCTGCCGAAATATCGACTCCATGCACCACCGCCTGGTGATTTTCCCGCTTGATCCAGGCGCCAAGGGCGCCAGATCCGCAACCGATGTCCAGAACAGCAGCTTCCCCCGCGTAGAGTCCGGTAATCTTCGGGTTCACATTTTCATAAATTTCCCGGCCGGAAAACGCAGCGCCGGCGGAACCATCAGCATAATTGTTTTTTATCAAGAGTCTCTCCCCTGATCGACACTGCTGCCTCGGCGCCACAATGAAAACGGCACGTCATTGCTTACTGCCACCGGGAAAAGAGCATTGACGCGTAACTGAAAATCACGGTCGGAAAAGGGCACGAGCCGTTTACTCTTGTCAGCATAGTAACCGCCGACCGTCTCCCAGGCGGATTTCAGAAAGCAGCTCCCCGAATGGGTCATGTTCAGATCGTTGTAGCGGCGAAAGCTGCTGACGTCAGCCGGCAGACTGACGCTCAGCGCCACAGGACCACCGGGCGTTGAGCGGCTGCTCTTTGAATGCGACGCCAATTCCTCATTGGAGCAGAAGTGGACACTGGTGCCGCCAATCATTACGACATCAGTACGGAGTTTGAAAAGTTCCAGCAGCGTGGCGACAGCATCATGCATCAGATAATCGTCGTCGTTGAGAATTATGATCAATTCACTTGCGGCAGCTGCTACTCCCCGATTAAGGGAGAATGCCTGTCCTCTGTTGCTGTCATTGTTCAGGAGTGTGCAGCGAATATTCCCCCGTGCTCCGAGTCGGGCAAATCCTTCCGCCAACACTGCACCAGAATGATCCGGTGAGCAATCATCAATCGCGATCACTTCGTCAGGAAGCCTGCTTTGGTTGGCAATGCTTTCAAGAGCCTGGGCAAGAAATGCTGAATGTCCGTAACACGGGATCACTACTGCTACTGAAACTGGCGGATTCTCACTACGCAGTTGTCCAACACTACTGACTGAATTCAGAAATGCCTGGATACGACGCTGCGATATTTCCGGAGCTCCAAATAGACGGGAGACTTTCCGATAGAGGTTGTGCAGACGATAATTCAAACGTCCCATTACTATCGCTCACTTCCGGGCCGGATTCGACGTACTCTCCTGCGTACAAACGCCTTCAGGCGACGAACTATTGAGGCAGGGCGTATTTTGAACTGCTCCTTAAAAAACAGCTGATCGTACAATTGGTGAGGATTTACCAGAGCAGGGTGTGTCAGTGCATTAACATCGCACGGAAATACCGGGAAAAAATTATTAGCCGAATATCCACCTGCGTGGGCACCTACCGTCCCAATGTTGGAAATCATATTTCGAGCGGGAATAATGCTCAGGCCATTATTGGAAAGACATGAAAAGAACCACTGACTGTCCCAGGTATTGATACGCCCGCAATAGGTATTATCAAATGTTGACGTAAGAAAACGCCGCATATAGCTATCGGCATAATAACCGTGCAGTTGCCCCTCTTTTCTGAATCGCGGCCATCGCTGCATTGTAATATCATAGTTCTGCCACGCCCTGCGCCAGGTGGCCCACCCCCAGATCGGAAAGTACCTTGAAAAAACATAGCTTTCCGGAACATCAAGCCGATCTACCAGATAGTTAGTACCACCTACCATCATCACCCGCTCATCATCATGATAACGAGCCAGCATTTCCTGACAAAAAGGGAAAAAATCGGAATGCGGCAGACAATCATCCTCAAGGATAATCGCTTCTTCAACCTCGGAAAAAACCCAGTCAAGGCCGCTTGATACCCGCCCTTTGCACCCCAGGTTTTTTTCTGAGTAATTCTTCAGTACCCGGCACGGCCAATCAATTTGCTCGATGATACCACGAACTTTTGCACACAGGTCAGCTTCACCAGGGCGGTCGTCCCGTGGACCATCAGCCACCAGCAACAGCATTTCCGGCTCTGCCTGACGGATAGCAGCAAAGACCTGCGCAGTGGTATCAGGGCGATTAAAGACCAGAAAGGCAACGGGAGTAATTAGTCCCATTATTTCTAACCTCCCAAAACAGTTTGTGCACTGCCGCGCCGCACAAACAGGAGATTCTGATATCCAAACAGCTCACACACGACAGGACGGTATTTCGTAATCGGCAGCAGTCCGCCCGGAAGAAGGCGAAATATGTCATACCTGTCACCAAGCAATGTATAAAAGTCACGGAAAAACACCCGGCTGACCGTGTTCATCTCATTGAACTCCAGTTGAATCATTTCCACCATTCCACATGCCAAGGACGCTGCAGCTCCCTGCAAAACCTGGTATTCATGCCCCTCGGTATCGATCTTGAGCAGCGTAATTTTCTTCAAATCGCGTTGCTGCACAAAGATATCAATAGTGCTGAGACTGACTTCAATTGCAGTTGCCGACACCTTGTGCAACCCTTCAATGACATCCCGGTAAATTGTGGCATGTTCGGTGCCGCACCCATCAGCTTCCTGCCGGTCATAGAGCTGCAACGCTCCGGTCTCAGCCCCCATCCCGGAATTGATCGCCTCAAACCCTCTTTTTTCAGCTGACAGCTGCAGCAGTGAGAATGTCGCCGGATGCGGCTCAAAGGCGTAGAGTGTTGCACCAGGGCAGACAGTCAATAATTTATTGGCATAGTTGCCCCGGTTTGCCCCCACGTCCAGAACAACCGGTTTATCATAGCGACCCAGAATCTCCGTCAGGAAGTGAGTTTCACCGCTCGTATCATCGCTCTCGGCATTTTTTATCCCCAAGCCGCGCAAACTCAACTCCAGAAGCAGCTTATTGAACTTGAAGCAAGATGGCCGTGCGAAGAGTATTCGGTAGCAGGAGGCAATTAAATTAAACAGTTTTTCAGTCATCGGTACCCACTTGAATCGGCGCTGTCACAGCCCGCGCAGATAGCGGACAAACAACAGGGACTTGATCTGGCAGAAAAAAATCGCGCGCGTCTTTGTGTGCAGCAGGTTCAAAAACACCGCTGCCAACGCCTGGGAAACCACTGTTGCCACCGCTGCCCCAATTGGGCCATAAACTGGAATCAGCCAGAGATTAAGCAGGATATTAACTGTTGCTCCGATGACGATACGCACCATAGCCAGACGAGTCAGGTTTTCTGTCAGATCCCATGGCCCTTGAGCTACGCCGTAAAAGACAAACAGCGACGCCCATATATGCACCGCCAGTACCGGACCTGCGGCTTGATAGGCAGTGCCGTACAGTGCAGTCACAATCCAGTTTGAACAGAGTGACATCGGTATGGCAATCAGTAACGAAATCCCCGCCATCAAACTGAAGAGACGGGTGATACGGCGATAATACAACTGTTCGTCCTGCTCTTTGCATTGCACTATTGTCGGGAAAACAGATGATACGACTATCATCGGAATCATGTACCATATTTCCGACAGCTTGGTTGCCGAAGCATAGATGCCGACGGCACCATTACCAGCCATGTCACCCAGCATTATCTGGTCTATTTTCATATAGATGGCTATCGACAGCCCGCTCAGGATCATCGGCCAGCTATCACTCAGCATGTGACGACAGCGAACGAACGTACTGGACCACTCACCTATGCGATACCCGGATTTTTTGTATAAAAGCGTCATCCCGACGGCAGCGAGGATTACCTCGAGAAATGCAGCCCAGGCAAACATCTCCAGAGAGGCATGGGCAATAATGAGTCCGATTTTTATACAAACAGTCACCAGAAAGGCACCGTTTTTGGCGATCACTGTGTTACGGGATTGCATCCGTGACTGAAACCAGAAATCAATGACATCAAACGCCTGAAACACCATCCCGGCGGCAATAATTGCCACCAGCATCCTGCCGGCGGCATCACTGTTACGAAGCAAAAGAAACGATCCGAGGCAGACAAAAAAGGTACTTGCGCCGCCAACCAGCCGTAAAACAAGGGCTGAGCCGAGAATTTCCCTTGAATCGTCAGGCTTCCGGACAAGCTCCCGAATAACGATTCCGTCAAGGCCCAATGTTGCAAAGGTGGCAAAAAGAGCTACAAAAGCGGCTGAATAGCTTAACAGGCCAAATCGTTCCGGCCCGAGATAGCGAACCACCCAGATATTTACAAAAAGCCCGACCCCCATGCGGAGCACTTTGTCAAAGAACAGCCACCCGGCATTATCAATTATTTTTTGAAGAGTATGCCTCCCTTCAACCCGCTTTCGCATAAAATCAGGCAGGTATCTGAGCCATGAATGATCGGATGACATCAACAACAGCGTTGTGAGGTGAACTGTTCCACCATCATTCTCACAACATCCTTCATCCCGTATTTTGCCCGCCAGCCAAGAATACGTTCCGATTTTTCCGGATTGGCCCTGCTGACCATAATCTCCGACGGACGCAGCAGTGACGCATCACTTTCTACATGGTCGTGCCAATCGAGCCCCACACAGCGAAAAACCTCAGCGACAAAATCCTCAAGGCGGTTTGTTTCACCGGTAGCGATCACGAAATCATCGGCTTTGTCCTGCTGAAGAATCATCCACATCGCCTCGACATACTCGGGAGCCCAGCCCCAGTCTCTGGCAATTTCAATAGTACCGAGTCTGAGTTTTTCATCGGCTCCCCGGGCAATCCGGCAGGCGCTCCGGACAATCTTCTGGGTGACAAAGCGCTCGGGACGCAAGGGGGATTCGTGGTTGAACAGTATCCCGGTGCTGGCATACAGATTATACGCTTCCCGGTAGTTGGCAATTTCCCAGAAGGCGGTGGCCTTGGCGACAGCGTACGGACTGCGCGGACGGAACGGGGTATTTTCGTCCGCCGGCTCGCCGCCGGTATTGCCGAAACATTCGCTGGAACCGGCATTATAGAGCCGGGTCGGTCGTTTTAGGAAGCGAATCGCCTCCAGAAGATTCAATGTGCCGACACTGATACTCTCGAGTGTTTCCACCGGCTGGTCAAACGAAAGTCCAACCGAGCTCTGCCCGGCAAGATTGTATATTTCGTCAGGCTGAGCAGTAACAAGGACTTGAAGAACACTGCGAAAATCATTAAGCGCCATGGAATGAAAGCGGATCTGTTCATGAATGCCCAATGTGCCGAGATTCGTAAATGAAGCCACCTGGGCGTCTCGCGCAGAACCATGTACTTCATACCCTTTTTCGAGAAGAAACCGGGCAAGATAGGAACCATCCTGTCCCGAAATACCGCAAATAAGCGCTTTTTTTGCCATACGTTACTCTCCGGGGTGATAGCAGTCCAAAAACCACCGGTATGCCCCGGCGATGCCATCCCGCAATGCCACCGTATGCTGCCATCCCAGAGCATGGATACGCGAGGAATCAGCCAGTTTACGCGGTGTACCATCCGGCTTGTCCCTGTCAAAAACCAGTGTTCCTGAAAAACCGACCACATCCTGCACCAGCAACGCCAGATCACGGATACTTATTTCCTGACCGGAGCCAATATTAATGAGAGCCGGTGCACCGGGATCATTCAAAAGGGCCTCATAGCGGCTGTCGTCGAGGTTCATGAGAAACAGACACGCAGCAGCGAGATCATCAACCTGAAGAAATTCACGCAGTGGTGTGCCGCTGCCCCATATCGTCACAGAAGTGTCGCCACGCTGCTTTGCTTCGTGAAACTTGCGGATCATTGCAGGGAGCACATGCGATTTTTCAAGATCAAAATTATCGTTGGGGCCATAGAGGTTATTCGGCATGGCGGAGAGGTACTTTGTGCCGTACTGTTGGTTGTAGGAGCGACATTGATAGATACCGGCAATTTTTGCGATGGCGTAGGCATCATTGGTCGGTTCGAGCGGTCCGGTCAGGAGATGTTCCTCTTTCATCGGCTGCGGGGCAAATTTGGGATAAATGCAGGTACTGCCGAGAAAGAGGATACGTGTGACACCATGTACCCGGGAGCTGTGAATGATGTTGTTCTGAATCATCAGGTTGTCATGAATAAATTCGCCCTTGAAGCTGCTGTTGGCGATGATCCCCCCAACCCGTGCCGCAGCAAGAAAGACGTATTCCGGCTGCTGCTCACGAAAAAAATCCTCGACCGCCTGCTGGCTGCAGAGATCAAGTTCAATGCGCGACCGGAGCAATAAATTGGTATAGCCTTGGGCCTGAAGTGCTCTCACAATGGCCGAACCAACCATGCCACGATGACCGGCAACAAAAATTTTCGCACTGTTTTTCATAAAATCAGTTTTCTCCATTTTCTGTAGTGCGCTGCAAGCAGGAGCAGCGGTCAGCCTCACACCCCTGCGCGGTCGCATGGCTGTAACGGATAACAGTTATCTTCTCCAGCGTAATCATACCGCCAGCCATCATCGCATCAATTCCCGGCATAACGGCATTAATCTTTTCCGGACAATCAACCACCTCAACAACAAGCGGCAGTTTGGCAGAAAGATCCAGTAATTTCTGAGTGTGCATGACCCGGTTCGCACCAAACCCGCACACACCGCGCAGTACGGTCGCACCGGCAAACCCCTCGCGCCGCAGCAACTCCATCAGGGCCTCATAGAGCGGCTTATGCTCGTAGCGATCTCCCTCGCCGATAAAAATCCGCATCAATACCTGTTCACCGGTCATTTTTCTCATATATATTCCTTATCCCAATGTGCGAACAGTGACAATCCCCAGCCAGGTAAACAGCAGGCAGACAGCAACACTGCCGGCTATATTGGCACATGCAACCAGAAACCGGCCATCTTCAAGGAGCGCGAATGTTTCATAGCTGAACGTTGAAAATGTTGTCAAGCCGCCAAGAAAGCCGACGGTCAGACCCAAACGCAGGGTATCGGAGATAAGCGTGCTGCGCATACCGATTTCCATGATCAACCCGATCAAATACGCCCCGATGATATTGACGGCAAAAGTGCCATACGGAAAAGCCCGTCCCAACAGACTATAAACCCATCCCGACAGATAAAAACGGGTAAGTCCGCCACCAGCACAGAACAGGGCTATTGTCACAGCTGTTTTCATGGGCTGGCCTCCACGTAACTAGAGATCCTCACCGGTGGTCGTCAGTACCAGCTTGCCATGTTTGACGCCTTTGACACTGATGAGTTCGTTGGCAATCTGTTTTACCACCAGTACCGTGCCGCGAACAACCAGTACTTCAAGGCAGTTATGGGCATCAAGATGCACATGCAGAGCCGAAATTATCTGATCATGATGAGCATGCTGGTGGTCGGTCAATTTATCGGCAAGATCACGGACATGATGATTATACACGAGCGTTACCGTGCCGACTGCTTCCTGATCTTCAGCACCGCACCGTTCTTCAACGAGCGACGCCCGGATCAGGTCACGGATTGCCTCGGAACGATTCATATAACTCTTCTGCTCTATCAACTGATCGAAATTCTGCAGCAGCTTTTCATCCAGTGAAATACCAAATCGTACCGTTTGTCCCACGCACTCTCCTCCTTGTTCCTGTCAGATCGGCTGCATCCTAGCCGATTTTATTATAAATGTCACGAACCTGAATAACCTTACTTTTTCGTGTGATTTTATTTTATTATGTGTTACAGATTCCGCTCTCGTGAAAGGAAAAAACAGGATGATATCCATCAATACTGCGGTCATCGACTTAAAGCGCCTGGAACTGATGGCTGGCGGCAACTCACCAATTCACGCCCTTGATGCACGTGCGAAGGTACTGGTAACTTTCGTATTCATCGTTGCCGTCGTTTCATACGGAAGATATGAACTTGCCCGCCTGATACCATTCTGTATCTTCCCGGCAGTTATTATTGCACTCGCTGACCTGCCTGCGCTCTTTCTTGCCCGTAAAATTGCGCTAATCTGTCCCTTTATCGCCATGATTGGATTTTTCAACCCTGTTTTTGATCAGACTGAACTGTTTCGGTTGGGCCATGTCGTTATAACTGGCGGGTGGATTTCTCTTGTCTCACTCATCATCCGCTCACTCCTGACTGTCGGGGCGGCGTTCATTCTGATTGGAACCACCGGGTTTGCCGCGCTCTGCCAGGCGCTTGAACGTTTGGGCATCCCGCAGCTCTTTACCGTGCAGTTGCTGTTCCTGTATCGTTATATTTTTGTACTCGCCGATGAAACCTGCAGGGCATCACGAGCTCGAGAGCTTCGTTCGTGCGATAAAAAGGGGCTGGGGGTTGTCAGCTTCAGTTCGCTTGTGGGGCACCTGCTGCTGCGCACCTGGCAGCAGGCAGTACGGATTCATAGCGCCATGCTGGCACGCGGCTTCGTCGGACAGTTTCATGCGCGTCGTCAATCGCGCTTCGGGGTTGCCGAATTCTGCTTTGTACTCGGCTGGTCATCACTCTTTATGACTCTGCGCCTGTTTGATATTTCAGGAATGATCGGGAAAATGGTTACCGGGATATTCCCATGAGTCATCACATCGTTGAGGTGATACATCTGCAGCACATATATCCTGACGGCACTATCGCCATCAGGGATGTCTCTTTTCGTATCACCCATGGTGAATCAGTCGCAATTATCGGTGCCAACGGCGCCGGCAAATCAACACTTCTCCAGCACCTGAACGGCTGCCTCGAAGCGACCTCCGGACAGGTCAGGATTGGCGATACGCTGCTGTCAAAAGGGACACTGCCCGACATTCGCCGTACCGTCGGCATGGTTTTTCAAAATCCTGATGATCAGCTTTTCATGCCGACAGTTTTTGACGATGTCGCATTCGGCCCTCTCAACCTTGGTCTGGTCGGGACAGAGGTCGAGAAGAGGGTTATGGATGCACTCATCCAGGTTGGCGCCGCACACTTGCGTGCCAAGCCGCCGTACCACCTTTCCGGCGGAGAGAAAAAGAGGGTCGCCATCGCCACAGTACTTGCCATGACACCAGATATTCTGGTTCTGGACGAACCGGTCAGCGGGCTTGATCCCTTTGCGCGGCGTCAAATAATGACGATATTACAGGAGTTTAACCACACGAAAATTTTCACTACGCACGATCTCAACATGGTGCTGGAACTCTGCCAGAGAACTATAATTCTGCACGAAGGTGAAATTATGGCCGATGGGCCGACCGGAGATATATTTCAGAATGACGTGTTGCTCGCAGCCTGTCACCTCGAAAAGCCGTTTGCCCTGCAGCTATGTCCCGCCTGCACCGGAGCTGCAGGCGCTATAAAACCCTGACAGGAACACTGTACAGGGCTTTATATTCTCAAGCAGATGGTATGTTTATTTTAAATAGCCAAACTTCTTCATCCGGTAGCGGAAGGCGTCAATGCCCAGATTCAGTTTTTTAGCCGCCTTTGACTGGTTCCATTCCGTAACTTCAAGCGCCTGACGGATAAGATCTCTTTCAACTTCTTCAATATCGATACCTTCGGGCGGCAGTCGGAACGACGATGCCGACTCTCCCGCTGGAACAGATGTTTTGGCAACTATTTCCAGCGGCAGATGCTCCAGCAGCAACGTATCGTTATTACCGAGTATTATTGCCCGTTCGATGACATTTTTCAGCTCCCTGATATTGCCGGGCCAGTTGTATTCAGTCAGCATACGTTCCGCCATGCTGTCAATACCCTGAACTTTTTTATTGAAGTCTCGATTAAACAAACTGATAAAATGACTCGCAAGCGGGATGATATCATCTTTGCGCTCACGCAGTGACGGAAGCATTATCGGGATTACCTGCAGACGGTAATAGAGGTCATTACGAAATGTTCTTTCTTCAATTGATTTGTGAAGATCTTTGTTTGTTGCCGAGATTATTCTCACATCAACCGTGAAAACACGCCCGCCGCCAATTCTCCTGAATGAACGGTCCTCAAGGAAACGGAGCAGCTTTGCCTGCATTCCCATTTCCATGTCCCCAATTTCGTCGAGAAAGACGGTCCCGCCATCAGCTAATTCAAACAACCCTTTTTTGTTGGCCTTCGCATCGGTAAAGGCACCCTTCTCATGGCCGAACAGCTCACTTTCCAGCAGAGAAGCGGGGACGGCAGCACAGTTGATGGCAATGAACGGTTTTTCAGCACGATTAGAACTGTAGTGTATCCATTTTGCAACCAGTTCCTTTCCGGTACCTGATTCACCCTGTACCAGAACCGTAGAAGCCTCACTCCGGGCAACTTTGTCAAGTACATCCATCAGGGACCTGACATGCCGGCTGTTACCGATAATATTCGGCGGACCGTTTTTCTTTGTTTCTGTGCGCAACCGGACAACTTCCTGCTTAAGGTCGGAAGAATCGAGCGCTTTTCTGACAACAATTGACAGCTCTTCGAGGTTGAACGGTTTGCTGACATAGTCATATGCACCGAGTCGCATCGCCTTGACGGCGTTTTCAAGACCGCTGTTAGCCGTAACCATGATGACAATGATATCTTCATCATGCTCTTTAATCTTTTCCAGGACATCGATTCCGCTAATACCCGGCAGCTGAATATCAAGCAGAACCAGGTCCGGCTGTTCCTCACGGACAAGACGCAATGCGTCTTCGCCGGCTCCTGCCGAGATAACCTCGTACCCTTGCTTTTTAAGATTTTGCTCAAGTGACCAACGAATGAGATGCTCGTCATCAACGACCAATAGTTTATTTTGTTTCAAATAGTTACCTCACTTACGTATGGTGATCCGGGGTGGCCGGATGGCAGTTCGATGGTAAAAGTTGTGCCGGTTGCTTCACTGCTGCGTACCTGGATATCGCCATTATGCAGCTTCACAAGCTTACTGCAGATGGGCAGTCCCAAACCGGTTCCTTGTGCTTTTGTTGTGTAAAATGGCGTAAATATTTTTTCCAGAATCAAGGGTGGAATACCTTCCCCGGTATCTGAAATATCAACTCGCACATACTGAATGCCGTGCCGGAGCACTAATGATGAGACAATGCCAAGAACTCCGCCGGTCGTCATCGCCTGATACGCATTCAAAAAAATATTCAAAAACACCTGCTGCATCTGTTTCCCGTCGGCATACACCGGAGGCAGATCAGGCTGCAGTTGGATTTTCCTTTCAACGTTGGCACCACTGCGATGCTGTGAAGCAAATTTAAGGGTTGTCGTCAAAATAGAGTTGATATCCACCCAGGTTCGCTCAGGAAACGACGGTTTCCCAAAAAAGAGTAGATCATTCACCGTCTTGTCAAGCCTTTTAACCTGATCAACAACCTCCCCCAGAATGGCACCGCGTGGATCTTCGGCAGACATATCATCTTTTATAATGGTAACGGCAGCCGATATGCCGGCAAGTGGATTTTTTATTTCATGGGCAATGCCGGCGGCCATTTCACCTATCGATGCCAAACGATCAGCTCGCTCCAACTGCTCAAAATGCAGCTGCTCAAGCTCTTTTCGCGTGAGGTCAAGACGATCAACCATTGAGTTGAAACTCTCAATAACGTGGCCGATTTCATCTTTTCCTTCATAGGTTATACGAACGGCAAAATCTCCTTTTTCCACTTTCAGCATTGTGCCAATCAGATTGTCAAGCGGGTTTTTAACAAAGCGCAGAAGCATAAAGGATATGGCGATTGCTAAGAACAGAGTGATTGCGATTGACGAAATGACGAATATCCGCGAAGCATCAAGCATCTGCGCTTTAGTACTTTTCAAAGAATAATTAATATTGAGAACACCGATCACCCGTGCCTTACTGCCATGACAGGCATGGCAGGCGGCCTCATTATAAATCGGCTTAACCATCGCCAGAACTTCACCATGAGGTGGCACAGTAAACATGCTATAGTTCTTCGGGCTCTGGTAAATTTTATAATTATCGGCGCTAACAGTTCTGCCTACTTCACCCGGAATCGAGGACCGAAGTATAATCCCGTGCGGATGGAAAATCCTGACACCTACCAGCTGATTATGCTGACCGACCATCGACAGAATTGCTCCGACATCCTGAACATTGCCAAGATGCATGGTGGTATAAATGCTGCTTTCCACCGTATGCAAAAGCAACTCGGTATTTTCGCGTGCCGTATTAATCAACATATCCTGCTGATAACGGATATTAAATATCGTATAAATAAAAATACCTGCTACCAGCAGGGAAATTGTCGTAGCGATTACTCGCGTGATGAGACTACGGAACATACGAGGCACCCTTCGCAGCTGCCGGACAATGGAGAAAATAGCTACTTTTCACGATCATCTTTCGCTGACTTCGGCGGTAATTCAAACAGGAGTGAAACAGCTCCTTTAAACGCAGTATCATGTGTAGATGTCGCTGAAAAAAGCTCCGCTACCGGATCTTTTTCCGGAGCTAATAGAGGAATTTCATAATTTTTAATCAATTGGGCATTCAGTGAAAAGGCTCTTGCATCAAATTCACCCGCCTTCAGACGGCGCATCATCTCTTTATGCTGCTCTTTCATTAATTCTTCAACAACTATTTCCAACTTATCCATCTTCAAAATATCGGCATAGCTGGTTTTTTTTGAGCTGATAATCACACCGCCCCGATAGAGAAGCGTAATGATATGCGGATTTGTGACACCACTGTCTTCCGTTTGAACGTGGAAAATTTCACCTTTGTACATTAAATTGTGGTTATAGCCAAGAACCATTGAAATACCTTATTTTCCAGATACTACCGGCGAAGGGAGCTCAAGTGAGTAATCAGGGATCAAGGGGGCTGATATATCGAGATGGCGCAACATGCCGGCATAATTGCCATCAACTTCTATCTTGACTTTTTGAATCTGCGGAAAATTGACTGCAGCAGTATTTACAACTGAATAGACTGCAAGCATTTCAGCGGAACTACCAGACGGCATGGCATCGGAAAACAGGTTATTAAATCCGATCGTCGCTTCACCGCCTTCAATTCGCACCGAAGAAACTATTACTCCTTCCGGAACAGTTTCCTCAAGCTCACCAATCGGACCATTCAGTAACTCGTCAAGGACATTCTTCAGGCAGGCAGTATCGTTGTCACATGGCTCAAGCTCCCGTGTTTCACGGGCCAGGTGGGTGCCATCTGCCGTGAAAAACAGGGTGACCGAGCGACTGTTTTCTCTGTTCGTCTGCGGCGGAGTAACCGGAACTTCTTGACTTGATCTATATTTCTGCCAAATCATGATGCTGAAGAACAGGACAAAAACAATAAATGGTATCAGAAGATTAATGGTGACCTTTTTTCGACGGTGTAGCGGCATCAGACCATCCCCGCTTCTTCATCAAGACTTACCTGAAAAACATCGCCAAGCTTTCCCCCGAGAAAACGATTGCCAATCCTGACAAAGCCGGCCGGAATATCAGTAACGAAGTAGCTATGATTACCTTTCTCTGCCGATGGGCGGAGTAACCCTTTATTAGAAAGGATTGCAGACACTGTCCGGGCTGTTTCCTCAGCCGAGTCAACCAGCATGACATCAGACCCCACAACATCAGCTATCAGAGGCTTCAGGAGCGGATAGTGCGTACAACCGAGCACTAACGTATCAATGTGAGATTCTTTCAGCTCCTGGAGATACGTCTGCGCCGTCAGCCTCGCAACCTGATTATCGGTCCACCCCTCTTCAGCTAATGGCACAAACAGGGGGCAGGCGCGGGTAAGTACCTCAGCCGCCGGTTTCAGGCGCTTGATCGCCCGGGTATATGCGCTGCTGCGAATTGTAGCGGCAGTCCCGATAACACCGATTTTCCCGGAGCAGGTTACCTGGGTCGCCCGACGGGCACCCGGCTCAATGACCCCAACCACCGGGATCGTCAACAATCGCTTGAGCGCAGGCAATGCAACGGCAGAGGCGGTATTGCAGGCCACAACGAGCAGCTTTATATCTCGCTTCATCAGAAAAGAGGCAATTTCGCAGGCGTATCGTGTTACTGTTTCAGGAGACTTGGTGCCATACGGAACACGAGCGGTATCACCAAAATAAAGCGTATCCTCTTGGGGAATAGAGTGCATAATCTCCCGCAGCACCGTTAATCCGCCTACTCCGGAGTCAAAAATACCGATTGATTTCCACGTCACAGCGACAACACCTCTCAGTCAAAATGCCTTATAAACGTTGCATATTAATCTTTATTGTATCATTCAGGCAAGCCATTTATTGTTGCCATTTATTGTTGCCGTCGCAGGTGCCATGTCTATCCGGGTGTCGGGGTTGTGCTGCAACCGTAAAATTTGTTGGTTTTTGACATATGGTTGTTTTTTATATATTCAATTACAGAGTAATGCGTTAGAGTTACACCGTTTTAGTTTATTACTGAGGAGGTAGCTATGTTTTCCGTAGACAATATCGGTAGAAACACAATTGCCATGGTTCTGGCAGGTGGCAAAGGGGAGCGTCTCAGTCCGCTGACATTACGTCGTGCCAAACCGGGAGTTTCTTTTGGTGGAAAATACAGAATAATCGATTTTGTATTAAGCAACCTGTTCAACTCCGGCATCAAAAAAGTTTATATTCTGACTCAGTACCGCGCATATTCTCTGAACAAACATATACGCGAATCGTGGGGTAAATGGACCGGGCTGGGAGAATTCTATGTGGCAATATCTCCCGAAACGAGCAGTGAAAGTGAAGAGTGGTTCAAAGGTACTGCTGACGCAATCCTTCAGTATCTGCGCTTTGTTGAATCTTCGGATGCCGATTACGTCGCAATTTTCGGCGGGGACCATATTTACAAAATGGACATCACTCAAATGATTGCCGCACATCGCAAGAATCGTGCGGATATAACCATTGCCGCTCTGGAGGTGCCCGCAGAAGAAGCGACCAGATTTGGCGTTTTTTCAGTTGATGATGACGCCCGGGTAATTGCGTTTACTGAAAAACCGGACGTACCGGAACCGATCCCCGGACGCGAGACCTGTTTTGCCTCAATGGGTAATTATATTTTTTCAACAAAAAAGTTGATTGACGTTCTGCTGGAGGGGAAAAAACATCATGAAGATCTCGATTTCGGCAAGCATGTCATCCCGATGATGCTGGAGAGTGGCGACCGGGTATTCGCCTACAACTTCAATGACAACCATATCGATGGCATGAAAGCCGAGGAACGCGGTTACTGGAAGGATGTCGGCACGCTTGACTCCTACTATGAAGCAAACATGGACCTCATTCACGTTTCACCGCAGCTTAATTTATACAACTACAAGTGGCCAATCCTGACTAATCAGGGTAACCTGCCGCCCGCGAAAACCGTATTTGACGACAGCGACCGTCGTGGCGTGAATATTGATTCATACGTCTGTGCCGGCTGCATCACCAGCGGCAGCACCGTCAGGCGCTCCATCCTCGGTCCGCTCTGCAAGGTCAACAGCTACAGCCTTGTTGAAGATTCGATTCTGTTTGAAAACGTCACCGTCGGGCGGCATGTCAAGATCAAAAAAGCCATTATCGACAAGGGGGTGGTAGTCAGTGACGGCTCAACAATCGGCTATGACACCAAAGCTGATCTGGCAAACGGATATACTATCACCGAGTCGGGCATAGTTGTTGTGCCGCGTAAAGATAAATAATCCCATAGGGGGCACGGTTCACCGTGCCCCTATTTCAATATCCTGCCCAGATTTTCTATCAGCAGCGTATTCTCTTCATTAGTTCTAACTGCGATCCGGATAAATTTATCTGTCAGACCGGTAAAACTGGCACAATCACGGATAAGAATCCGCTGAGACAGCAATTTCTCTTTTATTTCTCCGGCGGTCTGGTTATTCGTAATTTCGAATAACAGATAATTTACTTGTGAAGGGTACATCTTCAGCTGCGGGAACCGGCCAAGGAGTTCATAGAGCCTGGTGCGCTCCTGTCGAATGTACTCAAGACTGTTACTGTTATGCAGCGAGTCCTGCAGAGCGGCCACTCCGGCAGACAATGCCGGAGTGTTGATTTTCCATGGTCCACCCATCGCGTTCAGGCGGTCAGCAAGTTGTCCATTACAGATGGCATATCCGAGTCGCAGGCCGGGAATTGCGAAATACTTTGTCATCGAACGAAGTATAATTGCCTTGTCACATCCAGCGATCATCCGCTTGGCTGAACCTTCCTCACAAAAATCCATGAACGCTTCATCAAGAACCAGGAAAACGCCTGCAGATTGGCAGAGACGAAACATCGCTCCAATCAGAGTCTCCGGATACAGTATCCCGGTAGGATTCCCGGGGTTGCAGAAAAAAAGTGCATCAACACCTCCCGCAAGTGCCTGCTCTAACAAACTAATATCAATAAAAAAATTGTTTTCAGGGGTCAGGACAAAATGAACTGCTTCCCAACCATGCTGATTAAGCGCCCGAAGGTATTCGCTGAACGAAGGGGAAATAATCAGCGCTTTTTTCCCGGGCAGTATGGCAGGCAGATTATAGATCAGCTCAGTCGAACCGTTGGCAATCGTAAAATTATGTACAGGGAGCCCGTGATAGACTGCCAGTGCCTCTTTAAGCCCGGCATGACCAGCGTCAGGATAATGAACCAGAGTGTCGAGCGAATGTATCAGGGCAGTACGAACCAGAGGCGACATACCAAGTGGATTTATGCTGGCGGAAAAATCAATTAACTCTGCCGGGGGCACACCAAGTGCTCTGGCTACAGTGAAAATAGTACCGCCATGATCATACGAACTGGACACAGAATCCTCTCATCTCAGACAGAAAGCTGACAACATACAGGCGGCAGCCATCAGTACAGTTGCTATGTACATAAGTTTGATCATACGGTGATACGCATGTTCATCAAGCGGGTTTTTCTGTTCGCCGATATACTCTTTCAAGGATGAGACTCCATGGTAGCTGGAGGCCCCTCCCAGCCTGACGCCCAAGGCCCCTGCAGCTGCTGCTTCAGGGTACCCGCTGTTGGGCGAAGGATGGTTGAGACGGTCGCGGAGCGTTATCCGTGCCGCACCCGATAGCGAACATCCGGCCAGCGGGGCAGCCGCAATCAGCAAAAGCGCCGAGACGCGGGCAGGAATGAAGTTAAGCAGGTCATCCATCCGCGCCGAAGCCCACCCGAACCGGAGGTAGCGCTCGTTGCGATAGCCGACCATCGAATCAAGTGTGCTGACCGCCTTGTAGGCCATAGCGGTTACCGGGCCACCGATGGTCAGCCAGAAGAGCGGCGCGATGATACCATCGGAGGTATTTTCGGCAACCGTCTCGATCACCGCTCGCCAGATCTCCGTTTCGTCAAGCTGATCGGTATCTCTGCCAACGATACAGGAAAGATAATGGCGAGCGGCAGGAAGGTCTCCCGCTTTCAGCGCAGAGGCAACGCAGGCGGATTCTTTGTGCAGGGAGCGGGCTGCGAGACAGGTATAAGAAAGAATAATGGCGGCAATCCAGCCTGCCAACGGCATCAGCAGAGTGAAGATTGTCAGAAGAACCCAGGATGTGCCAGCAGCAGCGATAACGACGACCAGCAGCAACACCACACCTGCCAGCCGTTCATTGAGCCAGTTCTGCCGCAAGCTCCGGTCCAGTATGCCGATCAGGTGACCGATAGCCACCACCGGATGCGGCAGCCCGTGCGGGTCTCCGATAATCAGGTCGAGCAGCAGTGCCGGCAGGATTGTCAGCCAATCAGCTGTTATCACAGCCCAGCCCACAAATTGCCAGGAGACGTGGCAGGTCGAGATGTTTTTCAAACTGTTCCGCCAACTGGTCAAACGGGTCATAGCGCAGCTGTTTCGCTTCGCCTCGCCGCAATGGCAGCCCTTTTTCACGACGTATGCCGTCCAGATACGTTTCCAAAAACAGGCCATTTTCGAAGAGGCCATGCAGATATGTACCAAAAATTCTGCCATCGCTGGATACGGCACCGTCTTCAACGGCAACCGATGAAGTGCCGCGCAGAAAAATACGTGAGAAGGGACGGATACCGGCGCCGAGTGTTGTCAGCCCCATATGGATTTCATACCCGGTAATGGCCCCGTTACAATCAGGGGCAACGAGCAGGCCGGCCTCGTCAAGATGTGCCTGCGCCTGATGAGTTTCTTTTTCAAGCATGAGGAGCGTTGTCGAAGGGAGCAGACCCAGTCCACTTGCCTCTGGCACAGACGATTCAACTCCATCTGGATCAAGGATCGTTGTGCCAAGCATTTGCAGACCGCCGCAAATGCCAATTATATGTCCTCTAAAGTCACGGATTGTATCGTAAAAGCCTTTTTCACGGAGATTATTGAGATCCGCTATGGTTGATTTACTTCCCGGAATGATGAGGATATCAAGGCCTTCCAACTGATCCGGCTCCTCAACATACCTGAGGAGAACATCCGGTTCACGCTGCAGCGGGTCAAAATCAGTAAAGTTGGAAATCCGCGGCAGTCTGATAACGCCGATATGTATTTTTTCCCGTCCGGCCGCACCGGCGACAACTGATGAGCGATGCCCGAGTACAACACTGTCCTCCTCCGGCAGGCGTATGTCGGTAAACCAGGGAAGCACACCAAGCACCGGAATACCGGTACGCTGCTCTATAAAATCAATTCCAGGCGTAAGAATATCGATGGCACCACGGAATTTGTTTATTACAATACCTTTGACATACGAGCGCTCCAATGGCTCCAGAAGTTCAATAGTACCGACAATCTGGGCAAAAACGCCACCCCGATCAATATCAGCCACCAGTATCACCGGACAGCGCGCCATTGCCGCGATTTTCAAGTTGGCAATATCATTTTTCTTCAGGTTAATCTCCGAGATACTCCCTGCTCCCTCAATGACAATAAAGTGATATGCCTGACGAAGGCGCTCGAAGCTTTCCCGAACTTTTATGTAAGCGACCGGTTTGTAGGCGTCATATTCATGCACGGACATATTACCGACCGCCCTCCCCTGTACGATAATCTGGCAACCGGTGTCCGAATTCGGTTTGAGCAGAACCGGGTTCATATCGGTATGAGGATTGATGTTACATGCCTGCGCCTGAACCGCCTGAGCACGGCCGATTTCGCCCCCTTCCGGGGTGACGAAGGAGTTAAGAGACATATTCTGGGATTTAAATGGGGCCACCGACAAGCCGCGCCTGACCAGACAGCGACAGAAAGCGGATGTTATAACTGATTTTCCGACGTCAGATGCAGTGCCGCAAAACATGACTGCTCCGGAGAGAAGCGCAGGGCCTTGTTCAGTGACCGGATCCCTCACTATTGCTCCAGAGCCATATTTTCCCGCATAGCCTCGCGGTGTCACAATACGGCCTTCTGCATCGACAAAACTGCTGGCGTTACCGATTAACACAATACTCGTCATGTCGATTTCGTGATCAAGCAATTGCCCGAGCGTGGTGATTACAACCGTCTGGTTTTCGCGACAGGCGTTACGCACGATCCCTGCCGGAGTGTCCGCAGGGCGACTGGCAAGAAAGATTCTTTGCGCTTCTTCTATCTGAGTTCTCCGGCTTTTACTGCGCGGATTATAGATGGCGACAACAAAATCCGCACGGGCGGCAGCCTCCAGACGGACTTTGATCAAATCCCATGGAGTCAATAAATCCGATAACGAAATCACTGAAAAATCGTGCATCAGAGGAGCGCCAAGCAGTGCTGCGGCGGCTTGCACAGCAGAAATTCCGGGTATTATCCGAATATCAATATGAGGCTCGTCCGGCTTTTCTCTACTGTCCGCTTCCACCAGTTCAAGCACCAGACCGGCCATGCCGTATATCCCGGAATCACCGCCCGACACAAGGGCAACAGACTCTCCGGAACACGCCAGCCGAATCGCTTCACGGCAGCGCTGCACTTCCTGCATCATTCCGGTGGAAAGAACCTGTTTCCCCTCCAGAAGCGGACGCACCAGATCAACGTAACTGTCATAGCCGATGATAACGTCGGAATCTGCGATAGCGAGCCTGGCGGCTTCCGTCAGGTGGGAGATTGCCCCCGGTCCGGTACCGACAATGTATAATGGAGCCATGAAATTCCTTATAAGAGCAACAGCGTTTTCGAGCGGTGAAGGATTCTACACGTCAGCACGTGGAGATGCAAGCGGGAAGCCGTGACTCGGGCACACAATAGGCCCCGGAGGGTGCTTCAAGGGGAAGGTTGGAAAGTTGCAGAGGGACTCCCGGTTTCATTTTTACAGGTCTGAATGGTTCTTGAAAATAATTCCGGCACCTTTTCTGCTTTTGGGCTTGATGAAACGGTGCGAACAAAAGGGTTGGTTATAGGTCAGCCCTTGACACGAGACAAAAGTAAAAAGGCAGAAGTCTAAAAAGGCGAAGTCCCAACCAGGCAGTTGGTCACCGGTCGGGCGGAAAGGCCGCCCGAACGGGTCAACTGCGCGAACCGTTAAAAAACACACCCAAACTGCTCCAGACAAATAAACTCCCTTCAGGCAGGTGATCTCGGCGCTGTAGTTCGTCACGTCGAGTAGCATCATGACACGTTTCCAAAGCACAAAGACCGATTTGCAAGAGTACGACTTCCAACTGCGATGGCGAGCGCTACGACGATCAGAATCGCTGAAACTGCGAATGTGATCCGCATGCCGGTGGCAACTGCCTCAGGACGCGCCGTTGTAATGTTGCTCGCTGCCGATGCGAGCGCGAACACAGCGCCCATAACGGATGCACCGGTGAGGCGCCCAAGATTTCGCGACAGGTTAAGCATGCCGGAAATGACTCCCCGCTGGTCCGGGTGGATATCTGTCATGACCGCTGTGTTGTTGGCCGTCTGAAACAGCGAATAACCGCCGGTGATGATAGCGATGGAGGCGATGAAACCGGAGATGCCGAGCGTTGTCGGCAGCATGGCTAAAATGAAGGAACCGGCGGCCATTATTATAAGCCCAACTATGGTCATGCGTTGTGCACCGAAACGGTCCGCAAAACGGCCGGCCGGCACAGCAGTCAGGGCGGCGGCAAGCGGACCGACCGACAGAACAAAGCCAACCATTGCCGCATCCAGCCCGAGTGCAAGGGAAAGATAGAACGGCCCGACCACCAGCGTCGTTGTCACCACCGTCGCCACGAGCGTGCTCATGGCGAGGCTTGCACTCAGAAGTGGCTCACGGAACACAGCCAATCGAATCAAAGGAGATGCTGCTCTCGCTTCGGCAAACACGAAGAGGCCGACACCCAAGGCTGCAGCCAACAGCAGAGCGATGTTGAGCGAAGCGAAACTGCCGCGCCCAATTGTCACGGCGAGTGCATAAGCCGCAAGCGTCAGAGCAAGCAGCACTGTGCCCACTTTGTCAAATTCGAGCCGTTCACCCTTCGGTTCCTCATGGTCAGCCGGCAGGTAGTACTGCGCGAGAAGAAACGTCAGGATACCCAGTGGTATGTTGATAAGGAAAATTGCCCGCCAACCGAAACCTGCGATCAGAACGCCTCCGAGCGATGGCCCCAGAGCAGTGCCGATCGCAGACATTGTTCCGAGCAGACCCATGGCGCTGCCGATCTTTGCCTTGGGAACTGTCTCCCCGACGATCGCCATGGTCAACGCCATCATGACGGCCCCTCCCAGGCCCTGTACAGCCCGGGCGGCGATCAGCAGCCAGAGGGTGGGTGCAACGCCACTCAGGGCCGAGGCCATCGTGAACAGGAAGATTCCGGCCAGCAGCAGCCGTCGGCGGCCGATGATATCACCGAGCCGTCCGACGCTGACGATCAAAGTGGTGATGGCGAGCAGATACGCGATGACAACCCACTGAACTCTCTGGAAAGAGGCGCTGAACTCTTGTGCCAGCGTCGGCAGGGCAACATTAGCGATGCTCGTGTCGAGCGAGGACAGCAACATGGATAGAGAAAGGCTGGCGAGTGCCCACTTAACCGAAGGTGTCTGCTCCGCACTTTCAGCTACCGCTTCATATCGTTCTGCAATGATTGTTTTCATCATGAACTCCTTTTTACGGCGACTCTCAAACGAGTAGATTTAAATATAATAGTCCTTTGTATGACACAGCGGAAGGCGTACCATTTGCATTTTATTAATGCGTTTAACGCCACATCACGAGAATCTATGCTATAATCAATGTATGTCGAGACCCGATTTCAACTTGCTTATCACCCTTGATGTGCTGCTTGCAGAAGGCAGCGTTGCCCGCGCAGCCCAACGGTTGCGCCTTAGTCCGTCGGCGATGAGCCGAGCGTTGGCACGATTGCGTGAGACTACGGGTGATCCGCTGTTAGTAAGGGCCGGACGCGGTCTGGTTCCCACACCCCGGGCGCTTGAACTTCACGAGCGCGTCAGTCAACTCGTACAGGACGCAGAATCGGTCCTGCGCCCTGCTGAGAAGCTTGATCTCACGCAACTCGTCCGAACGTTCACGTTGCGGACCAGAGAAGGCTTTGTGGAAAACTTCGGACCGGGGCTCATTGCTCGTGTCTGCGAGGAGGCTCCCGGCGTGCGATTGCGCTTCGTGCAGAAGACAACCAAGGATAGTGTGTCACTTCGCGACGGGACCGTTGATTTGGAAACCGGAGTTGTGGGGGATATTACGAGTCCGGAGGTGCGTGCGCAGGCTTTGTTCCGGGACCGTTTCATTGGCGTCGTGCGCATGGGACACCCGCTAAATCATGGTGAGATAACTCCCACCCGTTATGCGGACGGCAGGCACATCAGTGTCTCGCGGCAGGGGCTCGGCCAGGGACCGATTGATGAAGCCTTGAAACAGTTGGGGTTGGAACGGGCGATCGTCACGATCGTTGGTGGCTTTTCGGCAGCACTGGCGCTTGCCCGGGCCTCCGATCTGATCGCCACTGTTCCCGAACGACACACCGGAAACCTGCGCGCCGGTATGCACAGTTTTCCCCTTCCGGTATCCACGCCGGAGATCACGGTTTCATTGCTCTGGCACCCGCGATTGGATGCCGATTCAGCGCATCGCTGGCTCCGAGGGTGCGTTCGGGATGTGTGCGCGGGACATCTCACCGATTCATAGACCGGCGGCTGATGTGACGTTGCTTGCTATGCTGCATTTGAAAAAATCTGAGGTATAAACAACTGAAATATAAGGTAATTCAACAAGGCTTACGACCCGCCCAAAAACCGGCGGGTCAACTTCATACCCGGTATAGCACGAAGCCACATGATTTGAATGATGAGGGGAGGCTGTTTCACCAACAACGGGATTCCACGAAGTAAAAAAATACGCGACCGAATGGCTGGTACTCTATGTATCGAAAAATTTGACAACAATTCGTGACATGACGGGTAGTTTGCGACACCACCAGGTGTAATTGATTACCAATCAACCGCTGTACGCAGCGTACAGCTGCTTGACACGCGCCAGATAGTCGCGTGTTTCGCGCGGCAGATGCTCCGGTCGCTTGTCAACATTACCCGGGCCCCAATTATACGCGGCTAAAGCTGCATCTACGTCGCCATTGTAGCGCTGAAGCATATCCTTGAGGAAACGGGTGCCTGCCATCACGTTCTGTTCCGGATCAAATGAGTCACTGACTCCAAGCGAGCGGGCGGTAGCAGGCATAAGCTGCATCAATCCTCGTGCTCCGGCGCGAGACTCTGCCTGTGGGTTAAAGTTACTTTCAGCTTTTATGACCGCTTTTATAAGCCCGGGGTCAACGCCATATTTTTGAGACGCCTCCGCAATGACCGAGTCAAGCCACACCGAAAAATCACCCTGTGCTTTGGATGACTTTACCGCTGAGGCACTCTCACTCAATCCGCCAGTATCATCCTTGAGCGGTGACTGAGTTGATATTAGAGAGGATTGTTCCCGGTCCGCAGCAAGGTTGGCTCGATAAGCCTCCAGGAGAGTATGCACTGAGGGATGTTGCTGAGCGTCCAAGGGGACGCCGGTATTTGGGGAATAATCTCCGGCGAGAGAAAGAGAACTCTCAAGCATTTGCATGGTGAGTGAATGCGCTAATTCTTTGGCTTTGCCGGTGGCAGACGAAGCAGAAGTGACTCCGCCGTCAAGAGCCTTATCGAGCTTATCTGCAAAAGCACTCCCCTGAGGCACAGTATTGATGTCAGTTTTTTGTCGAGGTGGAGTTAATGACGCCAGTAATGAAAGCTTGTCTATTGTCAGTGACATAAACTATCACTCCCCGCTGAAGGCCATATTTTTTTTCTTCAGCTTTTCAATCAGAGTAGTTCTCTTCAAATTCAGGAGCAGCGCTGCTTCCTTTTTATTCCCGCCAGAACGGGAAAGTGCCTGCATAATAAGATTGTTTTCAAATTCTTCAACGGCAGAGTTGAGGCAAATCCCAGCCTCGGGAAGCATGGTGTCTGCCTGAGGCACAAGCGCCTCCACCGGTGTGAAGCAATATACTTTCCCAGAAAGATACTTCTCCGGCAGATCCTCCGGGACAATCAGGCCACTACCTTTCAGAATAACGAGTCGCTCAACCAGATTTTCCAACTCTCTGACGTTTCCCGGCCATTCATAATTGCAGAGGATTCCAAGAGAGTCACGGGAAAAACCTTTTACCGCATTTCGCTTATCTGCATTAAAACGTGACAGAAAGGTATGAATCAGCACCGGAATATCTTCTCTGCGCTCGCGCAATGGCGGGATGGTGATCGGGATAACCGACAGCCGATAATACAGATCTTCACGAAAATCGCGACTGACAACCAATTCTTCAAGATTTTTATTTGTTGCAGCAACGATGCGGACATCAACTTTTTGTGATTTTGACGCACCAACCGGCTCAAATTCTCTGTTTTGAAGAACCCTCAGCAGTTTGACCTGTAAATTGGCTTTCATATCGCCAATTTCATCAAGGAAGAGAGTTCCCTTGTCAGCCATTTCAAAACGACCGGCACGGTTGGCATAGGCACCGGTAAAAGAGCCCTTGACATGCCCGAACAACTCACTTTCAAGAAGGTCGTCAGGAATTGCTGCACAATTAACCGGAACAAAGTTTTTCCCGTGCCTGTCGCTTAACTGATGAATGGCTCTCGCTGCAAGTTCTTTGCCAGTTCCGGATTCCCCCTGGATCAGGACAGTTGCATTCGATGCTGCAACCTTGGTTATCATTTCAAACAAAGCCTGCATCGGTGCGCTTGAGCCAATCATCGTTGACGAAAGAAGCTGATTTTGAACGGAGCCTCCGGTCGAGCAGTCATACATTTTCATGGATTGGTACTCTCGAGCCCGCATGACAAGGCTCTCAAGCTCATCCAGATTCAACGGTTTCTGAAGGGTAAAGACATTTTCTCTGGCGGGCTGTTTCAGGTCTGAATCAGACACCTCACCATAGCCGATGAGCACCACCAGCGGATTGCGATCAAGTACACGCTCTTTGAAATCAGCAGCAATTACCTTCAGATACGCCAAATCTGCGATAACAATATCAACATTCTTTTTTTGAATTGTGTCAAAAAACGGCGTGCTATCATCTGAAACGGCGATGTTATACCCCTGATATGTCAAAAAAGCCGACACGAGATCACGAGTTTTAACATTTTTGTCTGCAATAAAAATAGAGCCGTTCTCAGTCATTCGCTGCAAACCCCCTGAATTAGGTCGTGCTTATGCTATAAACCATACATTTAGAGGAATGTCAATAAAATGACTTCATTGAGTGAATATTTTTTTAAGAGACCCTATCACGCTAAAATATCTGATATTTATTTTTTTTGTATGACGCTTGATATAGGCTACTGATGCATGGTAAATTGCCGACCTTACAGGCTTGATTTTTGACATATGTATCGACACAAGGATGTTTGACATTCATTTTTATTGTTGATCGGCCAGCAGGAGGTAGTTATCAAATTGCTTGGCTGCTATCTGGCACATGTACCCGGAATTTCTGGCTCAACCATCCAGGGAGACGGACGAATCGCCCTGATTATCGATCCGGTGGCACTTTCGGAAGCATGAGAACAAGGGGTGAAATGTGGTTATAAGTGATCATGACTTTGGGCAGATCCGCGATTTTATTTACACTATTTGCGGAATGTATTTTCACACGAGCAAAAAATATTTTCTGGAAAGCAGGCTCGCGCGCCGCATGGAAGCGACCGGTATAACAGCCTGCCATGACTATTTTCTCTTGCTGAAATCTTCACGAGATTCTAAAGAATTAAATTTATTAATGGATGAAATAACAACCAATGAAACCTATTTTTTCAGAAACCCCTCGCAACTTTCGGTTTTTGAAACCATGCTGCTACCTGAGGTTCTTGAGCTTAAGAACAAGATGGGCTTCCGCAAACTGAGAATCTGGAGTGCGGCATCATCATCCGGGGAAGAAGCCTATACACTGGCGATGATTCTCCTTGAAAAACGGGCAACAGTCCTGAAAGACTGGATAATTGAAATTGACGGTACAGACATTAATGAAACGGTCATTGCTCAGGCCAAGAAAGGTATTTACAATGCGTATTCCGTCAGAAATATTCCTGATGCGTACAGGCACAAATATATCCGCGAAGCTAACGGCGCTTTTATTCTCTCCCCCGAAGTCAAAAAACTGGTCACATTCAACAAGCTCAACCTCTACGAAGATGCAAAAATGGTATTTATGAAGAGCTTTGATTTTATTTTCTGCGCCAATGTTCTGATCTATTTTGACGCGGCTTCAAAATCAAAAGTTGTCCAGCATTTTTATAATAACCTGCAACCTTACGGTTACTTCTTTGTCGGCCAGTCAGAGTCCCTCCATGGAGTTAACGACAAGTTCAGAACAGTTCATTTTCCTGGCTGTTTCGGTTACATAAAATAGTCCGAGAGGTTACTATATGGATAGAAATCTGATGATGGAGCGAGCAGAAATACTGGTGGGATCTGTCGATGATCTGCCCACCATACCGATTGTTGCAACAAAAGTACTGCAGCTTCTTGATGACCACGATGTCTGTATTGATGATATCGCTGATTTGATGCTGACAGATCAGGTTATGACTGCCCGGGTTATGAAGCTGCTGAACTCGCCTGTTTTCAAACCGACTCAGGACATATCCTCCCTGAAACGCGCTCTGGTATACCTTGGCTTACGTCATATACGTGAACTTGCCCTGACCACGTCTGTTATACACGCATTTGAAGGGACATCGGGCGCACTGGAGCTGAACTCGTTCTGGGAGCATTCTTTTGGAGTAGGGATGGTATCAAAAATAATTGCTCAAAAAATAGGCTATCAGGACCTCGAGAAAGCCTATATTTCTGGAATATTGCACGATTTAGGTGAAGTTTTTTTGAGTAACTTCCTCCACGACCCGTTTATGGAGGTACTGATGCATGTTAAAACTCACCCGATTAAACTGGTGGATGCCGAAGCAATGCTGCTTGGCACCACCCACTGCGAGATTGGGCTGAGTATGGCACGTAAATGGAACTTCCCTGAATCTTATTGTGATGTTATTGCCTATCACCATAATCCGGGTCAAGCCAAAATAGACCCGGTGCTCTGCTCCATCGTTAATCTGGCTGATCTTTTCTGTACCGTGCGCGGCTTAAACTATGGAGGGCGTGAGTGGATCAGCTTCAAAGTTTGCGAAGAAGATGCGTGGACTATTCTTATAGAGGCATATCCTGGAATGGCACAGATGGACGAAGAGCGCTTCTGCTATGAACTGGATGACGCAATTCCCGACGTTACTGCGCTGGTTGCCTCAATATTTGACCATAATTGACGGCGGTGCACATTACATTGAGAGTACATTTTTAACCGTAGGAAGCGGCTTCTGAACGTCGCAATAAAGGAGAATTTATCGTTGCACTACTCACCACTACTGACAGATCTTTATCAACTTACGATGCTGGCCGGGTATCTGGAAGAAGGAATGACGGAAAAGGCGGGCGTGTTTGACCTGTACTTCCGTACCAACCCGTTTGAAGGCGGGTATGCGATCTTTGCCGGTCTGGAGACGGCGCTCGACTACCTCGAAGCGCTACGATTTACCGAAGTGGAATTGCAATTCCTGGCGGGATTGGCCTTATTCAAGCCCAGGTTTATTGAATATCTCCGTGATTTCAGATTTCGTGGCAGGGTGACGGCGCCGCCGGAGGGTACAGTGGTGTTTGCCAATGAGCCTCTGCTCAGCATTGAAGGAGCATTGGCAGAAGTCCAGTTCGTCGAAACAGCACTGCTGAATATTATTAACTTCCAGACTCTGGTGGCTACCAAAGCAGCACGCATCTGTCTCGCTGCAAGCGGCTCCGAGGTTTCAGAATTCGGCCTGCGCCGTGCTCAGGGGCCTGATGGCGGGCTGTCAGCGTCACGAGCTGCCTGTGTTGGCGGATGCACAGGCACCAGTAATGTTTTGGCAGGCAGTCTCTTTGGCCTTGCGGTTCGGGGCACTCAATCCCACAGCTGGGTACAGGCCTTCCCCGACGAGTTGTCTGCCTTCCGGGCCTATGCAACCACGTTTCCTGATAGCGTCATTCTCCTCGTAGACACGTATGATACCCTGAAAAGCGGCGTTCCGAACGCTATAACAGTAGCTCAGGAGCTTCGGGAGCGTGGCCATGAGTTGCAGGGTATTCGTATAGATTCAGGAGATCTGGCCTACCTCTCACGAGAAGCACGACGCCTTCTGGATGAGTCCGGTTTCAGTAATGTCAGGATTGTCGTATCGAATGACGTGGATGAATTCGTGATTGAGTCGGTGCGTAACGATGGCGGACTCGTTGATATTTACGGTATCGGCACCAGACTGGTGACATGTTCTGGAGCGGGAGGCGGCGCTCTGGGGGGAGTTTACAAGCTGGTGGAGATAGATGGCAAGCCGACGTTAAAGGTTACCGGTGATGTTGCCAAATCAACCCTGCCGGGTAAAAAACAGATTTTCAGATTTGTGGAACCGGAGGGGAGATTTATACAGGACGTGGTCTGCCTCCATGATGAAATCATCAAAGGTGGAGACACCGTCTTTGACCCGGCCAACCCCTTACGATACACGAAGCTGCCGCCGGATAGCCGAATAACGGAATTGCACGGTGAGGTGATGGCCAACGGTCGTCGCCTCGCAGCCAAAGAGACGATTGCTGTCATGGCTGAACGCTGCAGGATTGAACTTTCCCGGTTGCCGCACGGTTGCCTGAGGCTGATCAACCCACACCGCTACAAGGTATCCATTTCAGACCGGCTGAGCTGCCTCCGGAAAGACCTTATCGATGAGCATGGTAAAAGAGAGGGATGAATGCTATGAATAAAAGTGCGGCTCTCCTGATTGTTGACGTTCAGAACGACTTCTGTCCTGGTGGCACACTCGAGGTTCCCTGCGGAGATCGCGTTGTAGAGCCGCTGAACCGGGTTACAGCAGCATGTGCCGCAGCGGGTTTGCCGGTGTTGGCATCACGGGACTGGCATCCGGCGGTCACCCGGCATTTCAATGGTTTCGGCGGCATTTGGCCATGCCACTGCGTTCAGAACAGTTCAGGGGCCGATTTCCACCCGGCACTGCAGCTGCCGAAGGGCATGATAATCATTTCCAAAGGGAACGAACCGGACTCGGATTCCTATTCGGCCTTTGACGGTCGGAGCGAGGAGGGAAGACCGCTTGGGGGGATCCTGCAAGACCTCGAAGTGGGGCAACTATATATTGGAGGCCTTGCTACCGATTACTGTGTTCGCGCATCGGTGCTGGACGCGAAAAAGGCCGGCTTTGACGTAACGCTGCTCACTGATGCGATCGCCGGAGTGGATATTTCTGCTGGTGATTCCGAAAAAGCACTGGAGGAAATGGGGCGGGCAGGAGTGCGTTTCTGTACGTCGCATGAGGCTGTCAGGCAAATCACAGGTAACCCTGCGTAACGTTACAACACAGCATCGGCAGATTGTTACATAACAGGATTGCAAAAAAATGCATGCAGACACGGAGGGAACCAATGATAACTCTATCAATTAACGGCAAAGCAGTGCAGGTGAATGTCGCCGCAGACACTCCGCTCCTTTGGGTGTTACGGGATCATCTCCAGTTGATCGGTACTAAGTTCGGCTGCGGTAAGGGATTGTGCGGTTCCTGTACGGTACTGGTGAACGGAAAGCCGCTGCGCTCATGTATCACTCCGGTGGGGGAGTTGCAGGGTAAGCCTGTCACCACTATAGAAGGGATTCCGGAGAACCATCCGGTAATGCTGGCCTGGCTGGCAGAAGAGGTTTCCCAATGCGGCTACTGCCAACCGGGACAGATACTGTCTGCCGTCGCACTGCTGGCCGAAACGTCGAAACCGGATGATGTGGCCATTGACCGCGCCATGAGCGGCAACCTGTGTCGCTGTGGCACCTATGGCCGCATCCGTCGGGCAATCCATGTCGCCAGCGGGAAAAAAGCTGACAAAGGGGGGAAGAATCAATGAATAAAAGACCGGAAATTGATCGGCGCCAGTTTATTAAAACAAGTGCGCTTCTGGGCGGCGGGCTGCTGCTGGCCTGTCACCTCCCCTTTGGCAGGGGCTATGCGGAGGCTGCCTCCGATGTCTCCTTCGCACCGAATGCCTACCTGCACATCGGCCAGGATGACAGTGTGACCGTAATCGTCAATAAATCCGAAATGGGACAGGGAGTGTATACCTCGCTCCCGATGCTGGTAGCGGAAGAGCTCTGCTGTGACTGGAAAAACGTTACATTCAGGGCGTCTCCGGTCGCTCCCGAGTACAACCACGCCGAGTTCGGACCGATCATGGTTACCGGCGGCAGCAGCAGTGTGCGCTCGGAATGGAGCCGCCTCTCATTGGCCGGAGCAGCAGCCCGTGAACTACTGGTAGCGGCGGCGGCAGAGGAATGGCAGATCGATCCGGCCACCTGCCGGGCCGAAAAAGGTTTCGTCATCAGCTCTTCCGGAGCCCGCCTCTCCTACGGCAAGCTGGCAGCGAGAGCCGCACAGTTACCGGTTCCGAAGGAACCGAAGCTGAAGTCGGGCAAGAGCAATATTCTCGGCACAGCAGTGAAGCGTCTGGACAGTCCGGCCAAAATCAACGGCAGGGCAATTTTTGGCATTGATGTGCACGCACCGGGTATGCTGACAGTTGTCATAGCCCGACCGCCGGTTTTCGGCGCAAAGATAGTCAATTTCAATGCCGACAAAGCCAGAGCGCTCCCCGGCGTGCGGAGTGTAACAGCAGTCGAAGCAGGCGTTGCAGTGGCCGCCGATGACTTTTGGCAGGCGCTGAAAGGGCGTGATCTTCTGGAGATCACCTGGGATGAGGGTATGTGGGGCGGGATTTCGACACCTGCCATGCGTGAGCAGTATGCAGCCCTTGCCCTGACTCCAGGCCTGATCGCCCGCAAGGATGGCGATGCTCCGGCGGTTCTGGCTGCTCATCCGGGCAGGATTGAAGCACTCTTCGAGCTGCCATACCTCGCACACGCACCTATGGAACCTCTGAACTGTTTTGTCGATCTGAAGGGTGACAGCTGTCTGATCCGTACCGGCAGCCAGTTCCAGACGGTTGACCGGGCGGCTGCCGCTAAAGTCACCGGGCTGAAGCCGGAACAGATCGTCTTCGAGACCACCTTTCTTGGCGGCGGTTTCGGTCGACGTGCCTGTACCGGTTCAGACTTTGTTATTGAAGCTGCTCAGGTGGCAAAAGCTCTCGGCACGCCGGTCAAGGTGGTGCGCACCCGCGAAGACGATATGAGGGCTGGATACTACCGACCGATGTGGTACGATCGGGTGGTGGCGTGTCTGGACAAAAAAGGGTATCCACTGGCATGGCATCATCGTATTGTAGGGCAGTCGATCATCGCAGGCACCCCTTTTGAGTCGGCTATCGTCAAGGAGGGGATTGACCACACCTCAGTCGAGGGGGCGGTAGATACCCTCTATGCCATTCCCAACCTGCAGGTGGAGTTGCACAGCCCCAAAAACGGAGTGCCGGTGCTCTGGTGGCGCTCGGTCGGCCACTCCCACACCGCCTTTGTCATGGAGAGTTTCCTTGACGATCTTGCCCATACAACAGGCAAAGACCCCTATAAGTACCGCAAGACTCTGCTGGCCAATCACCCGCGCCAATTAAAAGTACTGCAGACTGCCGCCCGCAAGGCCGACTGGGGGAAACCTCTGCCGAAAGGACGGGGGCGCGGCATCGCCGTGCATCAATCTTTCGGCAGTATCACCGCCCAGGTGGCTGAGGTGTCGCTGGACAAAACCGGAGCAATCAGGGTGCATCGGGTGGTCTGCGTCGTGGATTGCGGGCGGGTAGTAAATCCCGACACTGTCACGGCCCAGATGGAATCCGGCATCATATTCGGTCTCTCTGCCACCCTGTATGGGGCGATAACCCTCAAGAACGGCAGGGTCGAGCAGGACAATTTTGACTCTTATCCGTTGGTTCGTATGGCAGCGGCGCCAAAGATTGAAGTGTACATCATTGACAGTCAGGAGTCCCCAGGGGGAGTCGGTGAACCTGGCGTGCCCCCCATCGCCCCGGCGGTCGCAAATGCTCTTTTTGCACTCTCCGGCACCAGAGTCCGCACGCTGCCACTGACCCCGGAGAACATCAGGGCGGCAATTAAAAAAGCGTGACGCTTGTGATTCGTCGATTTTCGGCTCACCCGTACAGGTGAGCCGGACAGAATGGGGAACTGCACGCAAAAGCGGTGTGAGCTCGAATTCGAGCCACGGTTTCAGCGGTCTGCGAAAACAACCAGCCCGGAACCGGAAACTTCAACCCGGCAGTTTGAGTAGCCACGTCTTTTCAGGCGAAACATAATGAGCGGCGCGACCAGAGGATGCACCCCCGGCAGAATGAGCGGGAAATGGACGTATGACATGCCAAGCAGTGCCTGTACTGTTGCTTTCAGGTTGAGTGAGGATGAATTCCCTCCGTTTTCTTGCGTGGAAGCAGCTCCTTTCTGCCGAGTTTTCCCAGTGGAACGCACAGTCAGCTATGCTCGCTTGTTTCATGGAATTCGAGCATCTTCCAGCTTTCCATGGTGTTATCGAGACGCCACTGGCTTCCGGCCATATAGGTCAACTTACCTTCACCATCGATATACACGTGCATGGCCTCTTTCTTCTCAAAATCCTCAATCGGCTTCTTTTCACCGGTTACCCAGCGGGCTGTGACGTAACTGACCGGTTCAAACGCTACTTTTACGCTGTATTCATGTTCCAGACGGTGCATGACCACCTCAAACTGCAGCAGGCCGACCGCCCCGATAACCCAGTCCGACCCCATGAGCGGCTTGAACACCTGGGTGGCACCCTCTTCCGCCAACTGCACCAGCCCCTTTTCCAGCGCCTTTGATTTCATCGGGTTCAGCAGGCGCACCTTCCGGAAATGCTCAGGGGCAAAGCTCGGAATACCGGTAAACTTGAGATCTTCGCCGACCGTAAAGGTATCGCCGATCTTGATCGTTCCATGATTGTGAATGCCGATAATATCTCCCGGCCACGCCTCTTCGACATTGGTCCGATCCTGCGCCATAAATATCGTGGCATTGGCAATCTGTACGTCGCGGCCAAGACGGACATGACGGACTTTCATGCCGCGGGTAAATTTCCCGGAACAGATCCGGAAGAACGCAATCCGGTCTCGATGAGCGGGATCCATATTTGCCTGAATTTTGAAGGTAAAGCCGCTGAACGGCTCTTCATACGGCGAAACATCGCGGGTGGCGCTTTCACGCGGCAGCGGATGCGGTGCGTACTGGACAAACGCGTCCAGCAGCTGCTGCACCCCGAAGGTATTAATGGCACTGCCGAAGAACACCGGCGTCTGACGACCTGCCAGATATTCGACCATATCGAAGGGATGGGCCGCCCCTTCGAGCAGTTCGACGTCGTTACGCAGCTCCTCAACCTGACTTCCGAGCAGTTCATCAAGACGGGGGTCGTCGAGACCATTGACCGTGATGATTTCCCCCGTGCCGTTATCCGCCTCTGCATCAAAAAACGTCAGCTCTTTGGTGTACAGGTGATAGGTGCCCCGGAAGCGCTTGCCCATGCCGATCGGCCAGGTGATCGGCGCTGTCTGCATATGAAGGTTTTTTTCAATGTCATCGAGCAGATCAAACGGCTCCTGTCCTTCGCGGTCAAGCTTGTTCATAAAGGTCATGATCGGCGTGTGGCGCAGACGGCAGACCTCAAGCAGCTTCCGCGTCTGACTTTCGACACCCTTGACTGAATCGATCACCATCAGCACCGAGTCTACGGCGGTCAACACCCGGTAGGTATCTTCGGAAAAGTCGTTGTGACCAGGAGTATCGAGGAGGTTTATTTCACACTGCTCGTAGGTAAATTTCATCACCGATGAGGTCACGGAGATGCCGCGCTGCTTTTCAAGCTCCATCCAGTCAGACGTCGCATGCCGGGCGCTCTTGCGGGCACGAACCTCACCCGCCTGCTGAATGGCACCTCCGAAAAGGAGCAGTTTTTCAGTGATAGTGGTCTTTCCGGCATCGGGATGACTGATAATGGCAAAGGTGCGGCGCTTTTCGACTTCAATCTGGTTGAACAGTTCCAAGGGTAAAACTCCTTCGTAAATTAGTTCCGGAACACCAGGCGGTCGAGGCACCAGCTGCCTCCCCCGGCAATTACCAGATAGAGGGCCATTCCCAGCAGAGCGATGTTGTATTCGATGCCCTGTCCGCGACCGGCCATGCCGCTCATATTAAGAAAGAATCCGTGAATCCAGTGGATTTTATAGATTCCTACCAGCATGACTGCTGAAATACCGGCTGCAGAGAGGCGCGTCAGAAAACCTGACAGGACACCAAAACCGCCGCCAAATTCGGCGATGATTGCCAGCAGCGTAAAAATGGGAGGGATGCCCATTTTCTCCTCAAAGGTCTTAAAGGTTCCGGTCAACCCCTGACCACCGAAAGCTCCAAAGAGTTTCTGAGAACCGTGTGCCATAAAGATCAGTCCGAGAGGGATACGGATCATTAACGGAGCAATCATCTCCGTTGCATCAAAACTTCCTTTTGCCATAAGAATCTCTCCATTTTTTTATGAAGCAATACAGCAGGGTGAACGGGCGGCGACTATAACAGCTAAAGCGTCAATTTTCAATCACTCAGGGCACGTGCAAAAAAAACGGGGCATACCAGTTCGATATGCCCCGCCCTTCACACTTCCATTCTGCCGGATTATTTTTCTTTTTTAACCGTAAATTTGTAGCCGCTGAACATGCTGGAAATCTCGCTGCCATGCTCCTTGATATCCATCAGCCAGGCGCTGTAGATATGGTTGATGATAAAGCCGAAGATCATCCACATACTGGCATGATGGGCAAGACGCATGCCCTGATTACTGAAAAGTGAGTACATTGGCCCGAGAACCTTATGCATTACTCCAGAGGGAGCATGTTCGGCGTACAGCGAAAATCCGGTCAGAATCATCAGAATATACAACGCAAAAAGAGCAAAATAGGCCGTCGTTGCCAAAGGATTATGCCCGACTGTTTCGGGAACCTCCTTGTCCATGAACATATAATAGCGCAGCATCTTGACCATTTTCTCTCTTCCCCCGGCAGTCAAAAAAGGGAAGAACGCTTTCCATCCCGCATAGTCATTACCGACCAGCGACCAGATCATACGAGACAGGACACTGACTGCAAAAGCGTAGGCGGCGGTAAAGTGAACGAAGCGTATCCACCCCATGGTAAAATCTGACGCTGATTCGCCGAAAGAAACCGGATTACCGATAAAAAAACCGGTGAGGGCAAGGATTGTGATGGAGAGTACATTGGTCCAGTGGGACCAGCGTACCGGAAGCTCCCATATATAGCGTTTATATTTAGCTTGATGAGGCATGGGGTTACCCTCCTTGTTAGGACACCTTGACTCTGACCACTTCATTGCCGTTAACATCCATCACATGGACAGCGCAGGCGAGGCAGGGGTCAAAGGAATGGATGGTGCGCAGAATTTCCAGCGGCTTGTTTGCGTCAGCCACCGGCGTACCGACCAGAGCGGCTTCATAGGCACCACGCTGTCCTTTGGCATCGCGCGGTGAGGCGTTCCAGGTTGAGGGAACAACCGCCTGATAATTCTGAATTTTCTGATCTTTGATCTTGATCCAGTGGCCAAGCGCACCACGGGGGGCTTCATGGAAACCGTACCCTTTCGCTTCAAGCGGCCAGGTGGATGGATCCCAACTCTCATTGTTGTGAATACGATAATCACCCTTGGCAATATTGCCGATCAATTCATCAAGCCACTTCGGTGTCTGCTGGGCAATCAGCAGCGCATCAATCCCGCGGGCAGCGGTGCGCCCGAGCGTCGAGAAAAGCGCCGGAGCACCGACACCCAGCTTGCCAAGCACCAGATCAACAACGGCCTTCGTTTCTTTGTGACCGGAGGCATAGGCCACCAGAATACGCGCCAGAGGGCCGACCTCCATCGCTTTTTCTTCATAGCGGGGAGATTTGACAAACGAATATTTTGCATTGGTATCAAGATTTGTATACGGAGGTTTCGGCCCGGTATAGCGCACTTCGGTTTCACCTTCATACGGGTGCAGCCCTTTTCCGGCTCCGGCACTGTTGTCAAACCAGGAGTGATCTACATATTCGGCAATTTTACCCTGATCAACCTTGATGACTTTGGAAAGATCCTTGTCGAGCAGTGCACCGGCAGGGAACCAGAGATTGCCGTTGGCATCCGGGAACTCGCCGTACGACATGTAATTCCCGAGTCCCCCACCGATTGCAGCCCACTCCTTATAAAATGAGGCAACTGCGAGCAGGTCAGGGATGTATACTTTTTCGACAAAGTCCTGCGCCTTTTTCAGCAGACGCTTGATCTCCATCAGTTTGTCGGCGTTAAGAGCGTTCTGGGAATCAGGATCGATCGGGATTGACATGCCACCCACGAGGAACGATTGCGGATGCGGGTTTTTGCTCCCGAGGATCGCGTGAATCTTGATGACATCCTTCTGCCATTCAAGCGCTTCAAGATAATGGGCGGTCGCCATCAGGTTGGCTTCCGGCGGCAGTTTATAGGCGGGATGTCCCCAGTAGGCATTGGCAAACGGGCCGAGACGACCGGATGCAACAAACGCCTTGACCTTGTCCTGTATCGCCTTGAAATAGGTGGCCGAATTATTGGGCCAATCGGACAGTGACGCGGCAAGAGCCGCCGTTTTGGTCGGGTCTGCCTTCAGTCCGGAGGTAATGTCAACCCAGTCAAGCGCATGGAGGTGATAGAAATGAATGACATGATCCTGTACATTCTGGATACCCATGATGATGTTGCGAATCAGCTGGGCATTGGGCGGAATCTTGATTTTAAGCGCATCTTCAACCGCCCGGACAGAAGCAATTGAGTGAACGGTGGTACAGACGCCGCAGAAACGCTGCGTCCAGAACCAGGCATCACGCGGATCGCGTCCCTTCAAAATCTTTTCAATGCCACGGAACATAGTGGCTGAACTCCAGGCGTCTTTTATGAAGCCCCCTTCAATCTCCGCCTCAATGCGGAGATGCCCCTCGATGCGGGTAATCGGATCTACGACAATCCTTGCCATATGTTATCCCTCCTTGGTTTCTTCAGGTTCTTTGTCTTTACGCAGCGCATTCAGCGCGCCATGAACAGCGAATGCCGCACCGACTCCCGCCACCAGGCCGAGACCGATTTTGTCGGCGGTTGCTTCAATACCGAAACCGGGCACGTTCGGCAGGCGGCGGTACAGCGGTGACATGGTATCCCAGAATTGCGGTTCGGAACAGCCGGCGCAGCCGTGCCCGGAAGCAACCGGCCAGCTGGTTTTTTCGTTGTAGCGCTGGGTCGGACAGTTGTGGAATGTCGCCGGTCCTTTGCAGCCCATTTTGTAGAGACAGAAGCCTTTGCGATGGGCATCGTCGCCCCAGTGCTCAACATACTGGCCGGCATCGAAATGCGGACGACGCTCGCAGTTATCATGGATGCGCTTGCCGTACGCAAACAACGGCCGCCCTTTGCTGTCCATGGCAGGAATTTTTCCGAAGACCAGATAATGTACGATCGTCGCGGTCAGATTATCGGCGTTGCACGGGCAGCCGGGCAGATTGATGACGGTGGCACCCGGAACCGCATCCCTGACACCGACGGCGCCGGTCGGATTGGGAATGGCGGCAGCGATGCCGCCATAGGCAGCACAGGTACCAATAGCGATCGTTGCCAGGGCACTGCCGCAGACGCGTCGGGCTATTTCCAGATGTGTCTTGCCGCTGGTGCAGCCGTAGACACCATCATCTTTCATCGAAATGGAACCTTCAACCACGCAGAGGTACTTGCCCTTATATTTTGTGATGGTAGTCTCAAGAGCTTCATCGGCCTGATGTCCGGCAGCAGCCATAATCGTCTCGTGATAATCTACCGACAGAATGTCAAGAATGATCTCACCAACGGTCGGATTGGCGGCACGTAGCAGCGCTTCGGTATCACCGGTACAGTCCTGGAAGTTCAGCCAGACGAGCGTCGGGCGCTTCACCTCGTCCAGTGCCTGAGCAACAGATGGTGCAAACGATGCCGGCAGCGACATTGCCGCCGTCATTGCGCTGCAGAACTTGAGGAAGTCGCGCCGGGACACTCCCCGCTGTTTGAGTATCTCGCCAACCGAGAATTCCCGTGTTTCTAAACTTTGTTCTGCTTTGTCCGCTGCTTCACTATTCTTTCGCTCACTCATTCCTAACCCCCTTTCAGAAGTTTCTGCCGATGTCAATTTATCTGAATACATTCTTTATGCTTACAGTTGTATTTGTATATAAATAGAAACCAGTTATATTGCAACTGTTTTTTTCGCAAATTTTACGTGTGTTACGAAATAGTTTTTTTAGCGCATCCTGCTTACGTCAACGCATAATCAAACAATCTTTTTTCTGATTTTTTTGACCTTTTTTTTCAGATTCTCTTTAACACGCTTTTGTGCTCTTGCTATCAACAAGCGATGGCTCCCCTCACCATTGCCATCAGCAGTCCGGCGTTGGATATACGTGCCGTCAGACTGCATCTCCCACGCAGAACGCTGGTCGGACAGCTGTGTGTCGAATATGAGACGCACCTCTTTAGTCAATTCTGCCGACTCCACCGGACAGAGAATTTCAACTCGGGCTTCCAGATTGCGCTTCATGGCATCGGCTGAAGCGATGAAATATTCATCGGCGCCACCGTTGTGAAAATAATAAATTCGTGCATGCTCCAGAAATCTGCCGACAACGCTTATCACGGTGACGGTTTCTGATAGCCCCGGGATACCGGGTCGCAGGCGGCAGCTATCCCGTACTATGAGGTCAATTTTAACTCCGGCCATGGAGGCCCGATAGAGCGCACTCACAACATCGCCATCTTCAAGTGCATTAATTTTAAACTGAATAAGCCCGCCACCGCCGCTAGCTCGATGGAGGTCAGCTTCACGTTCTATTTTATCGAGAAGCGCTTTTTTAAGCATTCGCGGGGCGAGGGCGAGTTTTGAATATTTTCGCTTCAGCATAAATCCGGTTGTGAGAAAATTGAACAGCTCGGTTACATCCTCGGCGATGGACTGATCGCAGGAGAGAATCCCGACATCACTGTAGAGCCGGGCAGTATCTGCGTGATAATTACCGGTACCGATGTGGAAATAGCGGCGTAAGCCGTTGTAATCCTGACGGACGACCAGAATAACCTTACAGTGGGTTTTTAAGCCGACGACGCCATAGGTAACGTGGACTCCCGCCTCTTCCATCCGCTCCGCGAGACTGATGTTGGTCGCCTCATCAAAACGTGCTTTGAGCTCGACAACCACAGCAACCTGCTTGCCGTTGTGTGCCGCCAGAATCAGGGCATCAATAATCCGGCTCTGCCGTGAAGTGCGGTAGAGCGTCATCTTAATCCCGCGCACCTTTGGATCGGTCGCCGCCTCACGCAGAAAACGTTCAACAGACGTAGAAAAAGATTCATACGGGTGCTGCAGCAATATTGCGCCTGAGTCGCGTATGACGTGGAATATGTTGCGCTGTGTCTGCAGCTGAGGGTGATCAATCGGATGGTGCGGCAGGTCGTGCAGTCGTGGGAAATCGAGCCGGGTCAGCTCAAAAAGGTCCCTCATCGCCAGCAAACCGGGCACTTCAAACACGTCAGTCGCTTCATCAAGCTCCAACTCGGCAGCAAGTCGGCCACGATGGACCGGATCCATGCCGGTGACGATCTCCAACCGGACAATCGGGGCAAATTTGCGTTCCTTCAACTCCGACTCGATCATCTCCATGAGATCGTCAGCCTCTTCCTCATCCTTTTCGGTATTGGCATTTCGGGTTACCCGAAAGAGCTCGCATGACATGATCTCCATACCGGGAAAGAGCATATCCAGGTTGTTCATCATAACCTCTTCAAGCCGGATGAAATGCTCTCCCTTGCCGATTCTGATAAAGCGCGGTGTTCCGGCGTTAACCGGCACCTTGATCCGTACCAGTGAATTATGTTTGGCCTTGGGGTAGTGCAGGGAAACCAGGAGGTTGAGCGACAGGTTTGAAATAAAGGGGAACGGGTGCGCAGGGTCTATTGATTGCGGCGTCAAAAGCGGAAATATGTTGGCATAGTAAAATTCTCTCAGCAGTTTCTTTTCTTTGGGTGTCAATTCATCATAGCTCTCAATCAGGATGTTCTTCTCTTCCAGCAAAGTGCATATTTTTTCAAATTCCTGTTCCTTGCGCGCCTCAAGATCGCGTACTTCAGCATGACATTCCGTCACCTGTTGGCGGGCGGTGCGACCGTCAAGAGACAACTCACGCATCCCTGCGCCAATCTGCTGTTTCAGGCCGCCGATACGCTTCATAAAAAATTCGTCAAGATTAGCACTGACAATAGCGATAAATTTGAGTCGTTCAAGCAGCGGCGTCCGCTCATCCTCGGCTTCATGGAGCACCCGCCGATTGAAGGAGAGCCAGGTCAGCTCGCGGTTTAAAAACCACTGACTGTCGTGAAGATCGAATTGTGGAACAGACGGAGTCTGGGCGGACAGCGGCTCAGCCGGCCTGGTCGTTTTAACCGGTTTTACCGCTTTTATTTCTTTTACTACTTTTGTTTTTTTTATTTTGGCAGGTTTCGCTGCACCAGGCACAACCGGCGTTTTTTTTGTTTTTTTGGCCGGTTGTTTTTTTTTGATTTGGGCGACTTTCACATGCTCTCCAGTTCCGGAAGAATTAACCACATGGCATGATTGTACCCAATTCAGCTGTTACCGCAACACGTTTCATCGCTAATGATCAAAAATAGTTCTACAAGATCCTCTTGACGTACCGCCGATTCATCACAATTTGCATACTCCTCCATCTTCGTGCTACATCTTGCCCTATGAAAAAACTCAACTCCCCTCAACAACGCGCCGTCGCCACGGTAGAAGGCCCCCTGCTGATTCTGGCCGGTGCCGGTTCGGGCAAGACCCAGGTCATTACAACCCGCATCGTCCACTTTTTGAAAGATCTGCACATCCCGGCGGAAAATATTCTGGCGGTCACTTTTACCAACAAGGCGGCACGTGAGATGAACGAGCGTGTGCGGAGCATGGCGGGGCCGCTTGCAAAAGATATCGTTATTTCAACGTTCCATTCGCTCGGAGTGCGCATCCTCCGGCGTGACATCCGCTCTCTCGGCTTCAAGGCGAATTTCTCGATCTATTCGACCTCCGATCAGGCGGGCGTCATCCGTCAAGCGGCGCGCGAACGGGACATCGATCCGAAGAAGATCGATCCGGACCGGATTCTCTGGAAAATATCCGGCTTAAAAAACCGCCTGATCGGGCCGAAAGAGTTTACCCCGGACCGGAATGATCCGCTGGAAATAGCGACCGCCGCCGTGTACCCCCGCTATCAGGAGCTGTTGAAGGGCTTTAATGCCATTGACTTTGACGACATCATCATGTTCTCCGTGCGCCTCCTGCAGACCACCCCGGCTATTCTTGAGCACTGGCAGCAGCGCTTTCGCTACATCATGGTGGATGAATATCAGGACACCAACGCCTCGCAATACCTGCTGATTTCTCTGTTGGCCAAAAAACATGGCAACATCTGTGTCGTCGGGGACGATGACCAGTCTATATACGGCTGGCGCGGCGCAGAGGTGCAGAATATCCTCAATTTTGCCCAGGACCATCCCGGCTGCGTGACGGTCAAACTGGAACAGAACTATCGCTCCACCGGGACTATTCTGAACGCCGCCAACAGCGTCATCAAAAACAACACCGTGCGCACGGATAAAGCGCTCTGGACGGCAGACGGCAAAGGTCGCGAAATCGACCTGATCGTTGCGGAGAGCGAAGAGGACGAAGCGGCAAAGGTCGTTGAACAGATCATGCTGGAGCAGTATCGGGAAAAGCTGCGCTGGTCAGATCTCGCCATCCTCTATCGTTCCAACGCGCAAAGCAGGGCTTTTGAAGAGAAGCTGCGCCTTGAGCGCATCCCCTATGTCGTCATCGGCGGCCAGCAGTTCTATGAGCGCAAAGAGGTCAAAGATGCCATCGCCTATCTCAAGGTAATCGACAATCCGAGCGATGAGGCCTCATTGCTGCGCATCATCAACTTTCCCCGCCGGGGAATCGGCGACACCACACTGATAAAACTGAACCAGTGGTCGATGAATCATGACGTGCCGCTCTTTGAGACGCTTGGCCGGGTGGGTGACATTGAAGAAATTTCCCCCTCGTGCCGAAAAACGGTACTCGGCTTTCACACCATGATGAAAGAAGTTATCGCGGGCTTCACCAATTTCAATATGGGCGCGCAGGTCAACGCCCTCTTCAACCGTCTGCGCATTGAGGACGAGCTCTATCGCACGCTGAATGACGCCCCCCAGGCACGTAAGCGGATCGAAAATATCGAACAGGTGGTAAACTCACTGGCAGCGTATGAAGAGCAGAATCCGCGGGCAACGCTCTCGGCATTCCTTGAACGGATTTCGTTGATGGATGAGGACAAGCCGGCTGCGGATGGCACGGAACAGGGGACGAATGCTGTCACTCTCATGTCACTGCACTCCAGTAAGGGCCTCGAATTCAGTCATGTCTGGCTGGTCGGAATGGAGGAGAACCTGCTGCCGCACAAACGCTCGATCGAAGAGGACCCAAGCGTCGCTGAAGAGCGCCGCCTCTGCTACGTCGGCATTACGCGCGCCAGAAAATTCCTGACGATCTCGCGCTGTATGACGCGGCGCAAATACGGTGCGCTGGAGGGGCAAAAGCCGAGTCGCTTCCTCGCCGAGATACCGGGGCATCTGCTGAGTGGCGCAACAGAAACCGATGCAACGGAAGCGCCTCGTGATCTGGCCGCTGATTTCTTTGCGCACATGCTGGGAGAGTAGAGTGTTTTTCGCCTTGAAGATTTTGACGGCGGGTATTACAATACGCAATAAAAGTAATACATTGGGGGCGCTATGGAAAAAGCATCAAAAGTAACGGTCAAAGGACAGGTTCTCATTCCTGGTGATATCAGGAAACGACATCATATTGAACCTGGCAGCGAGGTGCGTTTTGTAGAATACGGCAATGTCGTCTGCATTGTACCAGTTGTGGCAGACCCGGTTGCCGCTGCATGGGGAATGTTGCCTTCCGTGCCGTCACTTGCTGAAGAACTGCTTGAAGAACGGAAAAAGGACAGAGCACGTGAATAACTTTGTCCTGGATAGTTTTGCCCTGCTGCGATTTATCCAGAAAGAACCGGGCAATGAACCGGTCAAGGCTATCCTTGATGATGCAAAATCAGGCAATACTTGCGCCATGCTGAATATCATTAATCTGGGAGAGATTATTTATACCGTCCAGAGGAGGTTTGGTCTGCAATTCAAGCTTGATGTGGTGATGAATATTTCCCGGCTTGGTATTGTGATCCTTCCAGCGCCCAATGATCTTGTTTTTCGCGCAGCCGAATTGAAGGCGCGTTTCGCCATGTCGTATGCCGACGCCTTTGCTGTCGCCTCTTCCATTGAGCACAATGCAACACTGGTGACGGGGGATCAGGAGTTTCGGCAAGCGGAGCATCTGGTGAAAATTCTCTGGATATAAGGCGTAACGTGAAAAATAATTGGGGTGTACATCAATTTCCTCAACACGATTTCAACATATAATTGGGTAGTAATACTCAATTCGCTTTTTAATGCAGAATGCATTCCGACAGAAATCCGAGCATCAGGAGAAAAAATCATGACCTCCTCCATCGACACCGCCGCCTACGTTGCCAGCCTGATGGCAATTGACAAAACCCCCCTTCCCGACGACGGCGGAGAACGCTTTAACCGCCTGATTTTTGCCCGTTCCCCCTACCTGCTGCAGCACGCGGAAAACCCGGTGGCCTGGTATGAATGGGGCCCGGCAGCTTTTGATAAGGCACACACTGAAAACCTGCCGATTCTGCTTTCCATCGGCTATGCCACCTGCCACTGGTGCCATGTCATGGCCCATGAATCATTCGAGGACGAAGAGGTTGCTGCGCTCCTGAACCGTCATTTTGTCTGTATCAAAGTTGACCGGGAGGAACGCCCCGACATCGATGATTTTTATATGGCCGTTGCGCAGGCGTTGACCGGGAGTGGCGGCTGGCCGCTCAATATCTTTATGACGCCGGAGAAGCGCCCCTTTATGGCGATTACCTACCTCCCCAAGCGGAGTGGCCGGGGCATGAGCGGCCTGATGGAGCTGCTCGGCAATATTGCTACGCTCTGGCGACAGCGACCGGATATGATCGAAAAGAACTGCCAGGGCATTATGGAGGCTCTGGAGAGTGGCCGGAAACAGCGGGCACACGAGAATGCGCCTGACTTAACGGCCATTGCCGAAAAAGCGCTGCAGACCCTGAAGAGAATCTATGACCCGACACACGGCGGTTTCGGGGGTGCCCCGAAATTCCCGATGCCGATGTATCTGAGTTGGCTGATCGGGCAGACGCAGTCAGGGAGCGAAGAGGCTTTGGCAATGGCACTCCACACCCTGCGGAAGATGCGGGGAGGCGGCATCTGGGACCAACTTGGCGGGGGACTGCACCGCTACTCCGTCGATCAGTTCTGGCTCGCGCCTCACTTTGAGAAGATGCTGTATGATCAGGCCATGCTGGCCCGGGTAGCAACTGATGCCTTCCTGACCACTGGGGAGTTGTTCTATCAAACCATAACGGAAGAAATTTTCACGTTTGTCATACGGGAGCTACAAACTGCGGAAGGGGCCTTCTGTTCGGCTCTTGATGCAGATTCAGAAGGGGTTGAAGGCAAATTCTATGTCTGGGACAAGAGCGAAGTCGCTGCCTGCCTCGGAGCGGACGCGGAACTGTTCTGCCGCTACCATACGGTGACGGATGAAGGGAATTTTGAAGGAGAGAACATTCTTACCGCACCAATCGCCCTGGATGAGTTTTGCCGGCAACAGCGGCTCAATAAAAGTGAGACAGGCGAACTGCTGGAACGATGTCGGGCAAAGCTGTTGAAACACCGCGAGGAGCGTATCCGACCGCTGAGAGATGACAAAATTATTACCTCCTGGAACGGCCTGATGATTTCGGCATTTGCCACTGCAGCGGTTGCCTTCAACAAACCGGAATACGCCGACACTGCCGCCCGCACGGCAACATTTATCATAGAAAGGCTCCGCCGCAACGACGGCAGAGTGCTGCGCAGCTATCTGAACGGGGCATCGGATATCCCCGGCTTTCTCGAGGACTATGCCTTTCTGGCCGGAGGAATACTCGATCTGTTTGAGGCGACTCTCGATCAGAACTGGTTGGCAGAGGCGCGCACACTTGCCGACGGCATCATGAACCTTTTTCGTGACCCCGAATCCGGCGAATTCACCCTCACCGGCCATGACGCCGAGCAGATGCCGACCCGGGTATCTTCCGACCACGACGGCGTTACACCATCAGCATTCGCCCGTACCGCCCATCTGCTCTATCGGCTGGCCTGGATCGACGACAGGCCGGAGCTTCTCGACGCCGCTCGTTCGGCACTGGACGGAATTCAAAACGATGTCGTGCAGAACCCGCTGGGCCATCTTGGCGCCCTGCAACTCCTTGCACTGTTGGCGACTGAACCAACAACGGCGACATTCTCCGGTGATACCGGCAGCCCTGAGGCTTTTGCACTCAATGCCGCACTCCACAATCACTCAATCAGAAACCTGATTATCCGGAGCAAGAAAGGGCCCGCTCCCCTTTCACTCTCACTCTGCGTTCCCGGCACCTGTTACCCCGCCGTTGCTACGGTTGATGAATTGACTCGGCTGCTGTCAAAATCGTAGGAGCGGCATCCTGCCGCGATTGCCTCAGTGGCCTGAAATAAGCGCCTATTGCGGCATTCGCGTCTGAAAGACGCTCCTACGAACAAATTTTGTGATTTGCCAGCAGCTCACACACTATGATATAGCTTCAAACGTTTTTACTTTACACCATTCAGGAGCTGACAAACCTATGCTGACCGGAAAACAGAAACGCCACCTGCGGGCCCTTGGACACAAACTGAAACCTCTCGTCCAGATTGGTAAAAAAGAGATTGAACCCGCCTTGATTGCTGAATTGAACGTTTCTCTCGACCATCACGAGTTGATCAAGGTAAAGCTTCTTGAGAGCTGCATGCTTGACAAACATGAAGCTTCGGCGGCTCTGGCCGAAGCCTGCGAGGCCGATATTGCCCAAATCCTCGGCAAGACGTTTCTCCTCTACCGTGCGGCCAAAACACCGGTGATCATCCTTCCGAAAGCGGCATGACAGTCCGCGCCGTTCTTTTTGATCTCGACGGCACCCTGGTCGACTCGCTTGGAGATCTGACCGATGCGGTCAATCATGTTGTGAACGTATTTTCCCTGCCGCTCCTCTGTGAAAGCGATGTCCGCCTGAAAATCGGTAAGGGTTCCCGCAATCTCATGGAGCAGATACTTCCCGGTTTTTCTGAAGCTGATATTACCCGCGCTCTTGACCTTTTTCTGGATTACAACCGACAACACATTGCGGTGAAAAGCCGTCTCTATCCAGGAATACTCGATACCATCCATAACCTTGCCTGCTGCCACATCAAGCTGGCTGTCATTACCAACAAAAATGAGGATTTGTGCCTGCTGCTCCTGCATGATCTTGGTATCAAAGATCTGTTTGAATCCGTCTGCGGCGGAGACTCGTACCCGGAAAGAAAGCCGTCCCCCCTCCCCTTGCTGAAAATAGCCGAACAGCTGGGAGTCCCGCCCAATGAGTGCGTCATGATCGGCGACAGCATCAATGATGTCGAGTCGGGCCGGCGTGCCGCCATGATGACGATTGCCTGCTCATGGGGATATGGAGATATGGACGAACAGAAAGGAGCTGACATGATTGTGCACGCCCCCACGGAACTGTGTGAAGCGATTGAACACATGAGCGGCCAGCAGACATGAATGGCTGGACCGGAACAGTCCTCAGGGTAGACCTGACATCGGGAACTTCATATCGTGAAGAGATTCCCCGGCAGTTACTTGAGGAGTATCTCGGCGGCCGCGGCCTCGGTGTTCGCCTGATGCGCGACTATTTCTCGCTCGACCCGTTCGATCCGGACATGCCGCTTATTTTTGCCGTCGGCCCGTTATGCGGTACGCCGTCTCCTACCTCCGCCCGTCTTGCCGTTGTTTCCCGATCGCCATTGACCGGCACTATCAACGATTGTTCAGCAGGCGGCCGCTTTGCCTGGCGCCTGAAAGCTGCCGGAGTTGACGTTCTGTTCATCACCGGCAGAAGCCCGTCACCGGTCATAGTAACCATAGCAGCGGATAGCTTAGAAATTAAACCGGCTGGCCACCTCTGGGGCTCTGCAATCCCGACTGTCATTGCCACGCTTACAGAGTTTGGCAGCGTGGCGGCTATCGGTCCGGCCGGTGAAAACGGTGTCCTTTTTGCCAACATCATGATGGGAGAAGGCAATTCCGTTGGACGCGGCGGCATGGGTGCTGTCATGGGGAGTAAAAACCTTAAAGCGGTGACGGTGAACGGCGACAGAAAAGTTACCCTCGCCGATCCGGCGCTGTTTGAAAGTGCCCGCCAAGACATCATGCGGCTTTTCAAAGCCTCTCCGGTTATCTTCGGCCCGCTCGGGATTTCCGAGTTTGGCACCCCGGTGCTGGTCGATCTGATGGCACAACGCCGCATGGCCCCGACGGAAAACTTCCGTAAAACATTTTTCGAACATTCCGGCAACTATTCCGGACCGACCCTGAAACGCGTCTGCGGAGCAAAAAAAGACGGTTGCTACGGCTGCCCGATACAATGTAAAAAAGCGTCGCAAGCAGGAAAACCGCTCCCGGAATACGAAACGGCATCCCATTTCGGTGCGCTCAACAATGTTCATGATCTGCACGCAATTATTACTGCAAACGACCTCTGCAATGAACTCGGTATGGATACCATAACCGCAGCGGCCACCCTCTCCGCCTGGGGCGAAATCAAAGGGGCGTTTCCAACCGCCGGAGAAATTCCGGGATTGCTGAACGATATTGCCTATCGTCGTGGAGAGGGAAATCTGCTCTCGCTGGGGTCCCGTCGTCTGGCAGAACAGCTGGGCCACCCGGAACTCTCCATGAGTGTTAAATCACTGGAACTTCCGGCGTATGATCCGCGTGGAGCGTACGGCATGGCACTGGCGTACTGCACGAGCAATCGCGGCGGCTGTCATCTCCGCGCCTATCCGATCTCACACGAAATTCTGCGCAAGCCGGTGCCGACCGACCGTTTTTCCTTTTCCGGCAAAGCCCGTATCATCAGCATCGCCGAGGATACCAATGCCGCCGTTGATTCGCTGGTCGCCTGCAAGTTTGCCTTCTTTGGTGCCAGCCTTGAAGAGTATGCAGAGATTTTGACCGCTGTCACCGGTGTGACATATTCGCCACAGCGCTTGAAGGAGATTGGCAGGCGTATCGTGCTGACGGAACGTTATTATAACTGCGCCAACGGTTTTTCACGGGCGGACGACATGTTGCCGGAGCGTTTTTTCACCGAACCGGGCAGCAGCGGTGATGGCATTGATATTCACCCGCTTGACAGGGTGCGGTTTGAAGAGGAGCTGGATAAGTACTATCGTATTCGCGGTTTGAACCGAGACGGGTGTTTTGATGATGGGGAGTTCAATTCTTTTCTGACCGACATGATATAGTCCTACCATGAGTCATAAGCAGTTGTTTTTTCTCGCCCTCCTCTCTGCCTCACTTATCCGCCCCAGCAGCGGCGGGTAATCAAGCGCCCTTTTATGGGTGATATCGTCAAGCCTGAGTAACCGGGCGCTCAGCTCTTCTCTCTGTTTGGCCCGATCTATTTCAAGCTTTTTTATTTCCCGCTCCAAGGCTTCTTCCTCGCGTTCCAGTTTTGACGTTTTATCATAGCTTATCTTCCAATTGCGCCTGGACTCCTCATAGAGATTTCGAATCACATTCGCCGGGGCACGCTCGATTTTACTTCTCACATTTTTTACATGTTCACTAAAACTTTCACGACCTGACCGTTCGATTTGAGTCTTCGATTTCCCACACTTGCTACAGTACAAGCCCTGCTCAAGCTCCAGCTTCATCCGTTTGTACTCTTCCATCATTTTTTGACGTTCAGATATCGAGTCTTCCACGTCATACCATTTTTTTCTGATTTTTTCCTGTATCTCTTCGATCATTCTGTCTGTTTCACTCTCATAGCGTGACAGTTCCTCTTTGATATCCGCCATTTCGTTTTTATAACCATGTATCTCCCGCTCCATATTATCGTGATCAGTGCGTAACTCGCTAACAAGCATTCTGTCGGGACCGCAGTTGAACGCGTGTGCCGGCAAGGCAGCCGGGGTGAGCAGAAGAAGTAATAGAAACCGTGCTTTCATATCATGACTCCATTGATAGAACTCCGTGGAGTTGGGCCCCTCGAAGTTCCGGAATGAGTTCGCATTTTGCAGGGGAGGCAACGGGCGGGTGAGAGAAATACCCCCTACTCCTCCTTAAAATACCGGATATTGACCGGGTATTTCGTCGGGCGATACGAATCTCCCGTGCCGTTATTGAAGGGAATATGGATCAGCTTTGTTTCCCCCGGAGCCAGCGTCCCCCTGATGCCCGAAACCGTGGCGTACTGAGCACTGTATTTTGCCGAACTGTTCTGTATTGACAGATACTGTCCTGTGGCTTCCGCTGAACCGGAGCTGTCGGTCACGCTTGCCGTCAGGTAGGTTTCCAGAAACATCCTGTTCCCTTGCTCACCCGCAAAGGTCACGGTGTAGGAACCATCCACCCATCTGCCGCTGTTATCCGTGCGTTTTCGTTCCGTATCAGCCTCAGTTTTGGCCTTGCGTTCCCGCTCCGCTGCCTGCGCCTCCCGCTGTGTGCGTTCCTGCTGCTCGCGGCGGCGATTCTCTGCGGCCCGGCGGTCATCTTCCTGTTTTGCCAGCCGTTGCCGCTCGATGCGCCGTTCTTCTTCCGCCTCCCGCCGTGCACGGGCCGAATCTTCGGACTGGCGGCGCTGCTGTTCGCGGGCTTCGCGCTCGCGGTTTTCCCGGTCACGCTGTATTTGGGCGTCGGCATCACGTCTCATCTGCACGGCGCTGCCGTAGGTGCTCAACCCCTGGTTGAGGCTGTTCTGCATGGATTGCAGACCGGACATGAGAGCGTTGTTGAAGTCACGACTGTCCTGCTCCTCCCGTCTACGGTCAGCGGCCCTCTCTTCACGTTCCTGGCGGCGCTGCTCTTCGGCGTCCTCTCTGGCCTGGCGACGGCGCTCTTCAGCCTCGTAAGCACGCTGTTCCTCTCTGTGGGCTTGCCTGTCCGCCTCCTCCTGCTCCTGCCGCTTTTGTTCTTCAGCTTCATAGATCCGCTGCTGCTCCTGCCACTGCCGTTCCTCTTCCGCCGCTCTCAACCGGGCCAGGTGTGCCCGATATTCCTGCGGATTTTTGCGCCAATACTCTTCCTGTGCCGCCTGTTTGCGTTTCGCCTCTTCCTGCTCTTTTCGACGGGCTTCTTCCTGTCTCTTTTGTTCTTCAGCGGCAAGCCGGGCAACCAGTTCGGCCTGTTTTTTCTTCTTTTCTATCTCTCTCAGTTCAGCTGCTTTGATTTCGGCAACGGTTTTACGGGCATCTTTCAGGACGGCAGCATCCGCAACGATCCGCACGGACAATTCATCCAGGGCGACAGCGTTTACCGTAAAGACGCTATCCCTGTTTTCTCCCGGTTTTATCACGGTTCGGGCGGTTTTATGCTGTATTCCGGCACCGCTGTCCCAGGCAATGGTATATTCCAGTTCAACATCGGTTTCATAGAGGCTGTTAAAACGCCATTCATGGGGGCATGGGATAGTCGCTCCGACGATACACTCCGATTTATGGCTGAATTCGATACCATTCAGGGCACCGTCATCAAGTTTTGCCCACGGCGACCACATCGGCTTACCCTTATTTTTCTGAACATCATTCGACCAAACATCGGTGTGAACCATCCCGACGATCATAACGACACAAATGAATATAAGTACTTTTCCAGGTGACATACAATCTCCACTATGCAGCAATTCTACTAATGTTAATTGAAGTTACCACCTGTTTACGCAACCCGCCGGCATCGGCATAGCGGGCATGACCAAGCCAGCTTTGCAACGAAGTATTGATCTTTGCGTAATCCGGCGTTCCATGGGAAACAGAAGCGAGAGCAGCAATTTTTTTGACAAAGCGCTGTGATGTATCTTTGCGCAGCAGCCGGTAATCCGGAAAGATCCGATAGCCAAGATGATCTGTGCCCACCGTAACCGGCTGAACCAGAGTCTTTTCCGGATGTAATTGCAAACGGAGCTTCGCAAGATAGTCCGCCATGGCGGCGCTAACCTGCCAGAGCTCGGCTTTGGAGTCGCCAAAAATCGTTATGTCATCCACATAGCGGATGTAGGCGGAAAATCCGAGGTGCCCGGTTACATAATGATCGAGCCCGTCCAGATAGATGTTGGCAAAAAACTGGCTGGTCAGGTTGCCGATGGGGATACCGCGACGGCGGGTAAGCGGCGTAAAAAGATCGTCGCCGGCGAAATGGATAATTACCTCTTTTTGCCGGTTGCTGCCGTCGATGATGCGCTTCAGCAATTGCAGCGTCTGCGGACATTTGATTTTCCGGGAGATCTGGGCAAAGAGTATTTCATGGTCGATTGTCGGGAAATAACTCATGATGTCGGTCTTGAGAAGGTAGCGATGGCGGCGGGCAAAATGGGTAAAACGTTCCACAGCTGCGTGCGTGCCCTTCCCTTTTCGGCAGGCAAAGGAACCGTGGATGAAAGTCCGGTCGAAAATTGGTTCGATAACATTGCAGAGAGCATGATGCACCACCCGGTCGCGGTACGGCGCGGCGCTGATCAGGCGCGGTTTCCGTTCGTGAACCGTGAAGGTGCGATAGCCGCCGGGGCGATACCTGCCGGTAACGAGCTGTTCATGCAGTTGCCAGAGGTTATCTTCCAGATTATTTTCAAACGCAGCGCATCCTGCCTTGTGCCGTTTCCCCTTGCGGGCCAGGCGAGAGGCAAGAAACAGGTTTTCGAACGAACTGATGTAGGTAAAAAGGTTACCGTGTCGTTTCATATCAACATCTCATGGTTGAGCGTGGCGTTCGCCGAAGCTACCAGTCCCGCCCACCCTTTTTTGTATTTGGCCGCATCCCGGCACGGGAGACAAGGCGATTAGAATATAAGTGCACGCGCCGGAACTCCATGGATGATCCGGCATTGCGGCGTTTTATGTTCTTGGGGGGGAGCACCAGACGAAACCCGATATTGTTGTTCCTGTTGTCAGGTTCGTTCCTGTTCCGGTTGGCCGCCCGCGCGTTGTTGTCGTTGTTGTTCCAGGAACCGCCGCGCAGGAGGAACGCCTTGCCCCCTCATTTTTTCTTCAGCCAGCCACCAAGCATTCGTCCGACTTCCACCGCCTGGAGAGAGGCATATTCATACTGTTTCAGTGAAAACAGCTTCAAATCCATGCACAAACGCAGATAATGCTTGAGCCGCTCAAGCTCCACATCCGCCCGCAGCAGCGCCTCCCTGCCGCCATTTCCCGCCTTGGCCGCCTCTATCAGGGCGTCATACAGATTCAGCAGCGTCTCCTCCAGCCGTTTGGCCATGACAAATCGCTGACTTTTGGGGAACTTGATGGTGTGCTCCAGCAGCCACTTGATCAGTTCATAACATTTCGTGAAAATCGGCGATTCATTCATTACGGCACCATATTTCGGGGGGCTTGCGCCCCCACCCGGCCAGAAAACAGAAAAACAGAACCCGGAATTCAAAAGCTATTTGGGGGGGAGCACCAGACGAAACCCGACAATGCCGTACCTGCCGCCAGGTACGACCCAGAGCCGGTAGGCCGCCCGCGCGTAGTTGTCGACGTCGTTCCAGGAACCGCCGCGCAGGACTCTTTTTTCACCAATATCCGGCCCCGGCGGATTGTCTTTGGGGCTGTCCTCGTAATAGGCTTCGTTGTACCAATCCTGACACCATTCCCAGACATTGCCGCTCATATCATGGATGCCGAGACCATTCTTTTTTTTCAAACCGCCACGATGTGTCTTTTTTTCGGAGTTTTTATCATACCAGGCGTATTTCCCCAGTTCCGCTTCATCATTGGTGCCGGCCCATTTTTCGTCCTTGCCGCCGCTTTGGGCCGCATATTCCCATTCCGCCTCCGTGGGCAAGCGATACTGACGGCCGGACTTGGCGTTCAGCTTGGTGATAAACGCCTGGGCATCGTTCCAGGAAACCTGCTCCACCGGGCAATCCGCACCGCACTGGGAGAAACCGCTTGGGTTGCTCCCCATAACAGCTGCATATTGCCCCTGGGTCACTTCAAACTTGCCAATGGAAAAATCGCTGACGCAGACATCATGGACCGGTTTTTCATCACTTAGAACTGTGGAGCCCATCTTGTAACAGCCCCCTTTGACAAAAATCAATTCCATGCCGGTAGTTGGGTCTTTGTCAACGACTTTCTGGGCGCCGGTTGTGGCCACCGGGTCACGCAGTCTGAGCTTTGCAGGTGGATCTTCGGCGGCGAAGGTGACGGCGGCAGACATGGTGAATAGAGAAAATATGCACATTACAATCATCTTAATTTTATTCATCTGAATATTCCTTTCAATCAAAGGGATGTGATAGACATTCTTCACTTTGGCGTATCGCCTGACACGCCCTTCATGTAGATAGCCTGGTTACAAATTTTCATTTTTACCGATATCTCATCAGGAGTTTTACTCATACTGTCTTGTATGCACATAAAATATGTTTTGTCTTTTTCATGATCCGCAACAATAGCCGCTTGTTTTGTTTTTTCTTCCTCTATCCTGCGATTTTCTGCGGCTTCTGTCGCCAAATGATTCATTTCGGCGGTACGCCGGACGATATCGTGAACTATCACCGGAAATACATTCTTAAAACCGCTTGGCGCATTAATGCTCATCTCGCATAACCGAAACAGGGCATATTGCAAAAAAACTGTCCGTTCGCTTTCCTCAAAGAGTTTGACAACTGCCGTCTTGAAATCACCTGTCAGTGCGGCTTCAAGCTTGTCTTGCTGTTTGAAATTCGCGTTAAATTTTGTTATGGCTTCAAATGCTGCGGATTCTGGCGGAGGTAGACAGGAAAGTATTACTTCTCGTTCTTTTGGTAATAGCGACGGGAAGTTTGGTTCAGTGGAAAGGTCGCGTATCTGAGCAATTGAAGCCGTTGAAGATAAGGCGCTGATGAGTTGATCTAGTGACTTGGTGACGTTTGTCGAAGAGGTCGGCATTTTTTGGATGACTGCAGATAAAATATCCTTTGACCAAATACGATCCAACTCGGATCTACTGTTTGTAACTGATGAATTGTTGCCAAAAGAAGGGTTAAGGTTGGGTGGGGACTGGTAGAGGTTTATTATTTGTGCACCTGTTGGTTTCCTTTCTGATTTTGAGTCTTCAGGTAAAAATTGAACACTTGGATTCAGGCTTTTTTGCCCCATTTTAATATTATTAGACGTTAGATTTGAAAAAGCTTTAATTCCTTTAGTATTACTGCTCGAACTGTAAGTCCCATTTATTACTTTCCTGTGACGTTCATAGACACTAATCTCAGTATTGGCGCGGTCTATCGCAGAAGTAAGCGAGTCTTTTGTATCGATATTGTATCTCTCCAATCCACGGTATGCTCCTTTGAAGCGTAAATTGTCACGGTTTATCTGCTCATAGCTGCACGCAGGGATGGTGGCCAACATAACAATCAAAAAACATTTTCTCAGATACAATTTTACTTTGTTTTGCTCCGCGTTATAGCTCTGTTGAATTGATTTCTGTCTGCATCGTAGCTCACTCATCATTACTGTAGCCTCCTAATGTTTAATTTTCCGCCACCATTACGTTAACAAAAGTAGATACTTAGTTGCTTAACCACGGCCACCTCACCGGTTTTTCATCTGAAGGTCCATCGGAAGGCCCCATCCGCTAGCAGTCACCCTTGACAAAAACCAGCTCCATGCCGGTGGTCGGGTCTTTGTCAACGGCTTTCTGACCACTTGACGTGGCAGCTGGGTCACGCAGTTTCAGTTTTGCAGGTGGGTCGGTGGCAAGCACTATTTGCGCTAGAAGAAGCATTAATAGTGAAACGACGTACACTGTAATTTCTTTCATGGAGTTTTACCCTCTTCCTTAGAATATCTGCGGTGTCGCCGCAGCAACAGATTGTCAACATTACAAAAAATCGGCGCAAGCCGATAAAAGCCGGTGCACCGAATGATGCACGGGATTGAGAATGTGGAATGCCAGTACCAATGATTTTTACAGAAATCTGCCGGGATAAGAGGAACTACAGTATTGCTAATTATTTCTAATTTTCGAGGCGTGAGGCGTGAGGCGTGAGGCGTGAGGCGTGAGGCGTGAGGCGTGAGGCGTGAGGCGTGAGGCGTGAGGCGTGCTGAGCGGAGCCAAAGCAGGCGTACCGGCCCGGCCGGTGCTGTCAGGATAATGTATGCGAATGTGGGAAAGGATCATCATGACAATAGCCCGCTCTTCGTACAAAGGTTAATGAGAAACTAGCGAAAAGCGGTACGGGTGTCAAGCAGAAATACAGAATTTTATAACCTTGTTCTCCTTATCACCTGAGTACCTGCCGGGGAACAAATAGAAACATCTCCCATTTGCCCACGGCAAGTAAACTTGCCTCACATGACTCTCTGTGTTATATATTGCCCGTAACAATACGGAGGATTTCCAAAATGCCACAGACCATTGCCGCCACCTATGAACATGGTGTATTTGTGCCCTGCACACCGGTCAATCTGCCGGAACACACCGAGGTAAAGCTTCTGCTTCCTAAAATAACATCAAAACGGAATCAGTTGACTAAAGCAGAAATGAGTTTTCTTGCACTGCGCGGTATCAGCCATAGTCTTGCAGAAACAGACTCGGTTGAATTGCAGCGAAAGATTCGTAGTGAATGGCGCGGACTGTGACTGTCTGCATCGACACTAATGTTCTGCTCGGTTTTTTCAATAACGAACCAGACAAGGTTGAAAGTTGTACAGCTTTTTTTCAGTATATTTTCACCAAACGCATCAAATCCGTTGTTGCCACCATTACTCTCTTGGAACTGGCTGCCATTCTCACCGCTGCCAATCAATCCGCTGAAGCTGAACGAATAGTCAAATCCATAGAATCTCTCCCCCCTGTTCTCAATTACAGAATTTCGCAATGGGTGGATTCTGCGTACCGCCGCCCTGAAAAAAGCTAATCGGCTTGCTATCGCTGACGCGATAATTCTGTCAACAGCCTTTGAGACCCGTTGTTCCTACCTGATCACCTTCGACACAGATTTCAAGAGTGCCGGAGAAATCCAAGTGTTAACCCCACAGAAGTTTCTCGAATCGCAAAATAAAAACCAATAAAAGTGAAGATCGCTCAATGCTGATAAAATCTTTCCAGTTTTTCGTGTGCCGACTTCCGGAAACACTTCTGAAGGAGATGAAATCATGAGTGCATTAACACTTCGTTTGCCTGATGAAAATTATCTGCGTTTGAAAGACCTGGCTCACCAACGTGGTCAAAGTGTGAATCGCCTCCTGGACGAGGATACCAATGCCGCCGTTGATTCGCTGGTCGCCTGCAAGTTTGCTTTTTTTGGCGCCAGCCTGGAGGAGTATGCCGAACTGTTGACCGCTGTCACCGGGGTAGCGTATTCACCGCAGCGGCTAAAGGAGATCGGCAGGCGGATCGTGCTGACCGAGCGCTTTTACAACTGCGCCAACGGATTTTCGCGCAAGGACGATATGTTGCCGGAGCGTTTCTTCACCGAAGCGGGCAGCAGCGGCGATGGTATTGATATTCATCCGCTTGACAGGGCGCGGTTTGAAGAGGAGCTCGATAAATATTACCGGATCCGGGGATTGAATGAGGATGGCTGCTGTGAAGATGCCGCTTTTCTGGAAAAACAGCCTTGAATCTGCTTGGACGTATTGACTATTGCAATCACATTCTATAAAATATTCTACAATAAACAATAGAAAGGTGGCCGATATGACCGTTTTAGCGCGACAGGCAAATTTTATGCTCCCCGACGATCTGCTCAATGACTTGAAGCAATTTGTTGGGCAACGCCAGCAAAGCCGCTTTGTTGCGGAAGCACTCCGCAAGGAACTGCAGCGTGAAAAGTTGAAAATCGCCTTGAAAACGAGTTTTGGTGCCTGGAAAAGCGAAGACCATCCTGAACTACAGAGCGGCACTGACCATTATATTCGAAACCAGCGGAAGTCATCCAGATCTGAACGTTCCACATGAGTAGTTTGCTTCTGGATACTGATATTCTTATCAATCTGTTGCGTGGCAATGTCGCTGCGCGGGATTTTATTGCAGATAATTTGGAGGAGAACGAACTGCTCTGCTCTGTGATTTCGGTAGCGGAAATTTGGGCCGGCATGCGCACGCACGAGGAACTGGCGACGAAAAGACTGGTTGACTCGCTCAAAGTGGTTGATGTAAATCGGACTATGGCAATGAAAGCCGGGAGTTTTAAAGGAACGACCAAAAGCCACTCACTTGAACTGGATGATTGTATGATTGCCGCTACAGCTTTTTGCACGGGGGCAATTCTGGCAACGGGTAATGGCAAGCATTATCCGATGAAGGAGATTCGCATAGTTGTTGTGACTATGTAGTCTTCTTTTGTAACTGTTTGGTAGCATGCCCTAACTGTAAAATTAAATGGTAAAACCTCAGCTACCATTTCCCTATCAAGGCAAACCCATGAACCTCCTAAAGAAACTCTTCTCTGAAACGTCATCCACTCCACCACCCACCGGCAACAAAAAGACCGGTGAACTGGGCGAGGAGGTGGCGGCCAATTACCTGATCGCACGCGGCTACCGGATTCTGGAGCGCAACTTCCGCTGCAAGGGAGGTGAAGTCGACGTCATCGTCCGTGATCCCGAAGATAAAAGTCTCGTCTTTATTGAGGTAAAAGCCCGCCGGGGCCTTTCTTACGGTGTGCCGCAGCTTGCGGTGACTCCGTTCAAACAGCGCCAGATTTCCAAAGCGGCGCTGACCTGGCTCTCAAAAAACCGGCTGCACGATACTAACGCACGGTTTGACGTAATCGCCATTCTACTGCATACTGACGGCCAGCATGTCATTGATCACATCAAGAACGCCTTCGACGTGGCCTATTAAAAAAGGAGTCGCCATGGATTTTACCGCTGTACTGGCTCAAATAAAACCGAAACTCGGTTGTGTTAGTGACAACCTGACGCTCATCGAAGAGCAGATAACAAACGCACAGGATGCCGGTGCCGATCTGATTATTTTTCCTGAACTGGCACTTTCCGGATATTTTCTCAAAGATCTCGTGCCGGAAGTGGCTCTGCGCACGGATTCACCGGAGATTAAGCGTCTTATAGAACTTTCTCGGGGAATATCAATCGCCATTGGCTTTGTCGAAGAGAGTAATGATTATCATTTTTACAACTCGGCACTCTATCTTGAAGACGGAGCAATCGGCCACCTCCACCGAAAAGTATATCTCCCGACGTACGGACTCTTTGATGAGCAGCGGTACCTCGCCCATGGCGAATCATTTCGTGCCTTTGAGACAAAATTCGGCCGTTTCGGCATGCTGATCTGTGAAGATATGTGGCACCTGTCAGCTTCGTATATTCTCGCAATGGATGGCGCCACAACATTGATTTGCCTGTCAAGCAGTCCAGCTCGCGGTATTGAAGGTGATACACCGGGTTCTGCTGCCGCCTGGCAGAAACTGGTCTCAACCACAGCCATGTTTCTTAACTGCCGGGTACTCTACAGCAACCGGGTCGGCTTTGAGGATGGCGTTAATTTCTGGGGCGGTTCGGAATATGTGGCACCGTCAGGTGAATCGATTGTTCGCGCTGCTCTTCTCGAAGAGGACGTTATCACCGTGCAGGTTGCCGAAGGAGCACTGCGCCGTGAACGCATCATTTCACCACTGATGCGTGATGAAAATCTATTTGTGACGATGCAGGAATTGCAGCGGATCGCAGAGAAGAGGAGGGGCTGATGTCTGCATTACACGCAAACATGGAGTTACTGAGAAAGCTCCTGGTCGGTTTTGTCCGGGATGAAGTTCGTAAGGTCGGTATCAGTAAGGTAACACTTGGCCTTTCAGGCGGCATTGATTCGGCACTCGTGGTGTTCATCGCCGCTGAAGCGTTGGGACCAGAGAATGTTCACGCTGTCTGTATGCCCTACAAGACAAGCAATCCGGAAAGCGAGGCACATGCCCGGTTGGTGGCAACGGCATGTAGCGTCAATTTTTCAGTGGTGCCGATAACTGCCATGGTGGACGCATATTTCGACATATTCCCCGATGCCGACAATATGCGACGCGGCAACAAAATGGCCCGCGAGCGGATGACCATCCTGTTTGATCACTCGGCGCTGCTGCGCGCTCTGGTACTCGGCACCAGCAACAAAACCGAGCTGCTGCTCGGCTACGGTACTCTCTACGGCGATATGGCTTCAGCACTCAATCCGATCGGTGACATTTACAAAACGCAGGTATGGCAGCTCTCCACCGCCATGGGGATACCTGCTGAAGTTATCGAAAAAAAACCATCAGCCGACCTCTGGGCCGGCCAGACCGATGAAGAAGAGCTGGGGTTCTCATACCGCCAGGTCGATGAACTGCTCTATCGCATGGTTGACCAGCGCCTGACGAGGCCGGAACTGATTGCCGCCGGTTTTGAAGGCGCATTTATTGACACCATCTACGCAAAAATTCAGAATTCTCACTTCAAACGGCGCCTGCCGGTCATTGCAAAAGTTTCCAACCGCACGATCGACCGGGACTTCAGGTATGCACGGGACTGGGGCAAATGACAAACTGGTCTGACAGTATCCCTGTCTATTCAACAGAATCGGGGCGCATAAAGCAGAATGGCCCCGCACAAAAAGCGACCGGCCACAAAAACGATGGCATAGTACGTCTGCGCAGAGAAGTTAAGGGGCGGGGTGGTGGCACGGTAATAGTCATCAGCGGCATTCCGCTCTCAAATCCGGAGGTCAAAGAACTGGCGGGGGTACTAAAGAAAAGATGCGGCTGTGGCGGAACCGTAAAGGATGGCGTTATCGAAATCCAGGGTGATCACCGTGACTCGTTACTGGCAGAGCTGCAAGCGCGCGGCTTCAAAGTGAAACTCGCCGGGGGATAACTACAGGCAGGGTGTTCGCCGGGCATTTTTAATAATTTCTTGACCTTTGAGGCTTCATCAGATAATGTCAAAAATCTTTTACCCCGACTGAAAGTAACCATGATCAATCGCTTCATGGTTCAGACAGATGCGAGAGTGGCGGAATTGGCAGACGCACCAGACTTAGGAATAGGTTTTGGTGCTTTTTTTTGCCCTGCGCTGAACTGCAACAGCCTGCAATAACTCACTTTTTTAAGCATATCCCTAATTTAGCCACCTGCACCGAGAAGCACCGAAATGCAAGCAATTTAGCACCATTTTAGCACCTGCCATTTAGAGCTAACTATCCGTATTTGTTGTAAACATTTATTATTTTTTGTAGACATATTTTGGTGCTAATCTGTTTTACGCTTTTTGACCTAAAAAAGCCTATTTTAGCACCAAATTAGCACCAAAATAAAAGTGGTGCTAATTGCGTAAGCTACTGTTTTCACAATACTTAACTTGTTTAGCCTTTGTACTAAATTATGTACTAATTTTTTGGTGCTAAAATCCGTGTTTAATCAATCATAAATGGTGGCTATCTAAGCGTTTTTTATTGTTCTATTATAAACCTCCAGATTTATTCACCCCACCCCGCAACCGCCATATTTAAAATCTGCCTTGCCAGCTCAAACCCCAGCCGTCGTCTTGTTGTTCCGTCGTCCCGCGACTGTCTATAAATTATAAATCCTGCATCACCGCTTGATTGTCGATGCCGGTTTAGAATCTTATTCGCTCTACTAACAATATCGTCCACGTCGTCAACTTCGATGTCTATTCTGGTTATGCAATTGCCAGACGGTTTGACCTTGCTTGCCGGAATCTCTTCGCCTTGACAGAATCTGATTGTCGCAGATTTGGTATCATCAAGGGCGAATAACCCGATTCTTCCGGTTGGAACTTTGAACCTCATCTTGATCGGTTCCGGCGTGTAATGTTCTAACTGTAGCTCGGAATAAATGCCCAGGCTGACTTCACCTATCCAGAACAAAAAGCCCTCGTATGGTGTCGGATCGTCTTCACACATTGACCAGTTATGGAACATGGCGAGGCAAACAGGGCAGTCGGTATCCCGGAACATTTTCACCGGCAGGCTGATCACCGTCTGGAGGCACTCCCGAAAATGCCCACTGTTGACGAATGACAGCGGAACTATGGCAGCGGTGTATTCGCAATTGTCGATACACCTGGAAAGAGCCAGTTGGTAGAGGTCTGTATATTCCTCCATGCCAATCTGAAAGCCTTTTTTGGTTGAGGACGACTTGGATATGTAAGGCGGGTTTGTAATGGCTACACGGTGTCCGGCTGGAAAGTGGGCTATTGTGTCCCGTTGGACAATATTATCGGCTTGTGGGTCAATGTCGTAGCTCTGGAATGAATTTGTGATGCCGGTGTCCTGCAACATTTTCACAAGATTATTGCTGCCAGCGAACGGCTCCAGAATAATGTCGGCTGGAGTAAGTTTGACGGAATTAGTCAGCCATCGTTGAAACTCTGGGTGATAGAAGGGGTTATGAGTAGTGAAGAATTGTCCGTGCTTGATTTTGTTTGTCACTGAAAGTCCTTTTGAGACGTTTGACCGCCTCCCTCAGAAATTAGTACCTGTAATCATTTCACTTCAGGAGAGAAAGTAATTTTTCATACTCATCTTGAATGAGGGTGCCTTTTACTCAAAAAGCACCTATTCCGCAGACTCAGTCGCTGGTTCTATTGGGCGTTCCATCAAACCTTCTGATATTAAGTCCTCTTCCCAACCCTCTTGATACACTTTATCCCGGTGAGCCTTAATCATAGACTGCGCTTGTTTAGAATGTTCATTGATTTCCGGCGGCAATCCGTTTTCTCTTCTACGGAATGCTGCAACTTCCTCGTTATGTGGTGGGACACCAGTTCTTACAAGAGAATATCTTCCTACTGGCAAAACATCAAAGACATAGGGGTGCGTGTCATCTCCAAATTCACGCTGATATGCAAGGCGTAATACGTCGTCGGCTGGCGGGTGTGCAGGGTCAAATAATCTTCCATCCTCCAACTCCGGGAAATTAAATTGCGGAAAATCTGGGTATATATTTCGGATCAGATTCTTTGGCAGGTGGTGATAATCGTCATCCAAAAGGTCTTCTGCTCCCCATGCGTTCATGCGGACTTTTTTCTGATGTTTTGAGTCAACAAGTTCATTGTTCTTAACTTTGGTGAATTCCGGGTGAACTGCAAGAACATCCCAGATATATTTGCAATAGATATAGTATTCCCGCCACTGTTCCAGCTGCTCCTGCGGAGTAAGTGTAATATCCTCTTTATTCAGCTTCTTGACTTTATTTACACCTGCCTTGAATTCATTCAATTTCATGACTTCTTTGATTTCAGAAACACTCATTAACTGGGCTTCGGTAATCGGAACGTCGGGGTCAATTAGGTTGGTATCCTGTGCGGTATATTGAAACATGTCCGTCATTCGCCATTGTTGAACTCCATGAACTTTCCGTTCGTCAAGCTCCCCAGTTAGGCAGTTTCTTCCAGTCAGGTAGCTTACAAGTGCTGTAATCCCCTTGCCATGGAATGGGTCAAGGATTACGTCGCCTTCGTTTGAATGCGCCTTAATAAGTAACTCCATCAGTCTGAATGGTTTGGGGCTTTCCTTCCCAGAATTGCGGTTTGCCTCACTTCCTGCATAACTACCGCCTACCATTGGAGTTGTTATTAAATCTGTAACTCGTTTTTGACCGTTAAACAAATCACGAAATCCCCAAGTTGCTACTTCGTTCCACGTATGTTTCGCCCCTGGTCGGGTCAACCAGATAATATACTCTATGGCGGGTGTATAGCTGTTTTTGTTGGACAATCTCCACTCGTTGTTGTTGGATTTATACCAGTGCATAATCTGCGTCACGACAAGTGGCTTTGCATTTTCTTTGTCACGTCGATTACGGATGTCGTTGTAAACTTTTAAAGCATCTTCTTCGGCTTTAATCAGAATATTGCATGTCTTGTCATTTTTGAGCATTTTTTCAGCTTTTTTCAACGCCTCATTCGCGGATGCGACTTCACCGTCTGTAGGCGAGTTTCCGTTATCTCTATCTCGACGGAGTAGGATAGCGTTAAAAGCTTTTTCCGCTTTGTCACGGACTTTGACGAGATCCTTATATGTTTTGTCATTTTTAAGCAGACTCTCAGCTTTTTTCCATGCAGCATTAGCAGCATCAACCTCTTTGACAGTAGGCGGATTTCCAATAATCGGTGAACTGGAAACGTAGTCAGTCAAGAGTCTGTTATTGCAAAATAAAATTGCTGAACCACCCTTTTTAAGAACCCGTCCAAACTCTTTTAAATACGGCGCAGGGTCAAAATTGTGGTCCCAGCCGCCAGAAATGCCCGAATTGTAAGGTGGGTCAGAAATTACGGCGTCTATTGCCCCGTTCTCAATTGCGTTCAACAGTGATAACGCCGGGAGTTTTGTGAGCATTATGCCCCTTCTTTTAATATACTCCTTCGACATTCTGGGCGGTATTTTCGGCTTTACTACGGGGTTGTCTCGCTTAATGACTTCGAGCTTAGCTTTTGAAACCGCCAGCACGCCGTTGAAAACTTTGGCTTTGATATCCTCATAAACACTTGCCTGAACAATTTTAGCAAAGCGAATACTGTCTTCAGACACGTTGAAGAGCTTTTTAGCATCTGCAAGAGAGACTGAATTTTCGGCATCTGCTTTTTTTTGCCCCCATTCAAGGTTTGCGAATTTAGCGGCAATCATTGCTCGTTGGCTGGTGTCCAGGTGCCTCCTTCGCATATTCGCCGACATCACAAGTTCAAACAACTGGTCTTCCGTCCCGGTGAACTCTTCAAAATGCTCAGTGGCATTGTCCCAGCCAAGCTCCTGTAGAGCCTTATAACGGTGCCGTCCGTCTGCAATTTTCCCTTTAAACAAAATGACGTTGTCATGAAGTCCGTTTTTCTCAATATCATCTCTGAGTGATTCAAATTCAGTTTGCGACATTTCCGGAAATGCCGTTGCAAATGGATGATACTCCAGTTCTGGAGTTAGAATTGCTGGAGCCTCAATATTGGTAGTTTCTTGCGTATCTTCGCTCGGCATATTTATTTTCTCCTCATCTATAGTTATTATTTGGATTTGGGTTTAATCTATGAAACTCTGAATTGATGAAGACATATCGGAAAATCCGCTTGAAAAGGTATCGTTGAAAGAATCGTTCACACCCATATCATTAAAGGTATCTGAATGGTGATAAATGTTGAAAGTACACCACTCGTATGCAGGATTGAACATCATATCATCAGCCAAAAAAGTGCAGTTAATATTATTGGTATCATCGTTGAATATATCGTTACCAAAACAAGTACCTATTTCGTTAAATTCATTACTACCCCCGTCATCGCAGGCAAAGAGAGTATCTTCATTTAAAACGTAGTCATCGCAGAATCCGTTACCAAATGTGACAGCAGATTCTGTTCCGTTTATTATTCCTGGTGCTGTGATCGAAGGAAAAGTTTTCAACCAGCCGTATATAATTGCCGCTACCGGGATTAAAATTAGTGCTTCCATTGGGTGCTCCTTTAATGTTGGTGGTAAATATTTTGTTCAAGTGAGCAGTACATGGGATTGTAAACTGTGTCATAATCGTCCCAGTTATCTTCTGCTGTTGCCATTGCTTCATTCTGTATTTTTAGTGATTCGGTGGATAATGCACGGAAAAAAATCATCAAGATAACTGCCGATATTGCCGTGAGAAACAATGCTCCACCCATTCCATATAGACAGAAGGCGATTACAACAATATTTGCTAAAGCGATTAATAGTGAGATTTGTCTTCCGTTGATTGTATTTTTCATATTAATTACCCTGCTTTCAGTTGTTGCGCCACCAATAGGTAAACTAAAATATTACTGGCAGTATGATCCTAAAAAGCACCATTTTTTACCTTGCGCCGCTGCTAGGCGGCTTAGTTTTACGCCTTGATCATGCTCAGTAAAATCCGTAACAGTCCAGCGTTTTTGTGGTGTTATATCCATTAGTCTTCCCCTTCCAGCATAACTGTTACGCATGGAGACATATCGTCTGCGGGTCCAATCATGACTTTCAAATTGTGACCTTTAATTCCTAAAATCACGCAAAAAATCATAGTGCTTTCGCTTAGCTTCCGGATAATTCCTTTTTGGCTCATCCAGAGGAGGTCGCCAACTATCCCTTTAAATGATCCAAGTTTCTTTTCAGCAGCACATTCAATAATTGCCCAAACAGATTGAGTGCATGCTACTGGGTACCGGTATATTTTGCATTCCTCCGGATAGCTTGCTGAAAGGTCAATCAGGACACCGTCCTCGAGTGCCTGCTGTCGGGTGTATTGGCTTATTAAATCGCAATCTTCAAACATGGTGAATCTCCTTTTTGAGTTTTCCGTTGTCGTCAATTTTATATCCGTTGCTTTGAATAACGCTTAAAAGCCTGTTTCTGGCGGTTCTGATGTCGACGTCGTCTTCAAAGGTGATTCCACCTGTTCCGGCTTTATCAAGAGCTTGAATGGCTTTGTATGAAGCAACAATAAATTCTTTGTCAGTTTTGTCGGCGAGGGTGCTCATGTCTATTCCCCCTTGTTCATTTCCAGCCATTTTTTAACGGCTGTTGTCATTACTTCATTGAGGTTATGGGCTGAAATGGGGTCAAGGTCGCCAGATTGCACTTCTTCATAATGGCAGACTATGATTTCCCAGAATGCCTCCGTTGCGTCAAAGACGGCTGTTTCTAATCGGTTTTCTTGTGTTTGTGGCGTCATGGTTTTTCTCCTTAAATTATGTCAAACGGGGCGTTTATCAATCCCCGTCCAATGGCTATATCAATCAAACTATCAACGGCTTTCATTGAAACAATTACGTCATGTTCTGGAACTCTTCCGGCGAGAAAAGCGTCGGTGTGGGTCGTTTCGGTTTGCCTGGCTTGTCTGATTGCCTGAATGAGGATTTTGTTTGTCATCTGGTTACTCCTTACATCAATCCGTCATTACAAAACGATTTGAAATCCTGGGATTCTGTATTTACAATGATATGGTCTAAAACCTTAATTCCGAGAATGTCGCCAGCTTCTTTCAGTCGTCGAGTGATTGCTATGTCTTCGGATGAAGGTGTAAGGTCGCCAGAAGGATGATTATGCGCGAGAATAACGGCTGCTGCATTAGCTAAGATAGCGGATTTAAAGGTTTCTCGTGGGTGAACAACAGACTGATTGAGGCTTCCCTGGCTTACTGTATGGATTCCGATAATCTTGTTTTTGCCATCCAATAGAAGAGCTACAAAATATTCTCTGTCCGGGTTTCCAATTAACGCACAAAAAGCGGAGGTTGCCATGTCTGGCTGGGTCAGCCTGTTACCGTCATAGAATAGCTCTCTTTCACGAACCATCTGAATATTGATAACCGGGGTAGTGGCAAAAGCTGTCTGTGTCATCTTGTTCTCCTTGGAAACCTTGCTGGTTAGATTTTCTGAACCCTTCAACTCAACTTCATTCTGTTTATGTGTGTGCGGATTTTTCATTTTGTGTTCCTCCTTGCTTGTTGAGTTTCCCGTTACCCTTCGCAACTGACAGGGTACGGAGAACTCAACTTGGAGGGACACGAGGCACACACAAAAACTAAATTGATGTAGTCAGGACGCAGCGGAACGAGAACGATTGGAAAGACGCTGAACGGTATGACAAAGCCGATGTTGGCGTTCACAGGAACGTAGAAAAGCAAAGCGTGATTATTTTGGGGGTGCCGATTTCTGCAAGAAATTGGGGGTACCCAAATAATCTTTCAGCGTTTAGGTGATTGGCGGAACGTTGTGTTGCGGATTGGAATGAATGAAGTTGTGCAAGTCTGCTGGTAAGAGCGGGAATTGTTAAAGGGTGGCAAACCTTTTAACCTGGTGGATTGTAGGGTGTTGGCAATATGCTTAATTCCGAGAACAGGATGTATATTCCGGAAGTAAGCATTTTGCCTTCGTTTTTGAACTGATTGACGCCGAGCGGGACGTTCCGTCCGGTGTGAAACAGTTCGCCGGTTGGTTTAAGGCACAGCAGATGGGCAGTGCCTCCGGGGTCGCCTCGACCGGCACGGAGCGACGACTTGGTTTTTCTCCTTATCCTGAGAAGATGCTTCTCGTGACACCCTTAATTGTCAAATATTTCTCTTGCTGCAATTTTGCGATGCACCGCTTGCAGGTTATCTGCTCCCGGTCTTCTGTAAACTGCTGTTGTCCTCGAATGCCCATGTTCGTATTACATAATGAGAGGAACTGTTGGATTTTGCCGTTAATGGTGGCTCGTGCGTGAATTACTGAAGGCATGTTTTCAATTCCTTTCTGCTTTTGCTTGTTTGATGGCTTCCCGTGCCTCGTCGCAGGTTCTGTCTCCGACCGTCAGTCCGACTTCTGGCGGATTATTTACCCCGAAAATATCAACCATTTTTTCAAGTACGGTCAGTAGCTGGGGCGCAAGTATTCCCGCTGGAATTCTTGCCAGTCTCACGGCTTCATTGATGCCGTCGCTGCCGGCGTCGATGTAAAGCGATACGAGGGCTTTTGCCGTGTTTTTAATGTCGTTCTGGAGGATCTGTTCTTTGGTTATCTTTTTCATGGTCTTTTCCTTAGTGGAGTTAGTTTTTTAGTCGATTTCCGCCAGCAACGGCGTTTAGCTTGACAACCAGGTCGGCGCGAAGGAATTCAAGGTGCAAATTTCCGTTCAGGTAACATTTGAATTTGAAATACTGGGTTTTGCCGTTTCCGTCCGGGCTGTCGGTGATGGCATCGTAAAGTTCGCCGTGATAGGTCTTGACAGGTGGCTTACCGTCAATCATTGCAAAAACATTATCAAGTGCGGTGATGTATTTATCCCGATGGTAATTTACCCGGAATTTCCCACGGCTATATCCCGTTTCAACCATCCAAGTAAGCACAACTTTTTTGCCCAGTTCAAATTCCGTATTGGTTTTGTGCTGGCTGTTGTGCGGTCTGAGCCATTCAAAGACTTCCTGAACCTGTTCCGTCAGATAGGTTTGAACGTTAGCAGCGGAAGTTTCAAATAGAGCCAGAACGTTTGCTTCAGTCAGCTCTGGTAACTCGCCATCTCTAATTTGCTTGTTTAGCTCGTCCCGACGTTTGATTGATAGCAAGCGCCGGAGTTCCATACGTTCAACGATTGTTGACCAGGCGTCCACTTTGATTGCTTTATTGATTGAATCGCTGGCTATCTTGCCAACCTCGGAAATATTCCGGTCGTTGGTTGAAAAGCTATAACCAGGCTTGTCCAGGAAAACATCTCTAAGGCGTTTTTGTGCGGTTTCAAGGGTTTGATACGCCTCTTCAATTTCCTTGGTTGCTTGCGTATAGGTTGCAATCATTGTCGGGAGCGTTTCGCGTACTGCGATGTCAGTGGTTAATGGTGTCATGGTAAATTCTCCTATTTAATGAAGTGTGAAATTCCGTAGATTTGAATGAGGCAAAACCCGAGTTGTGTTGTGAATAATCCCCATTGCTTGCGGGGTATTGCGTAGGCAATCCAGAAACAGTTCGCTATTATCCAGACCACCATTGCTGAAACAAAGTGGTTGCCGGTGCTATTCAGAAAAGCTCCAATAAATGACAAGGTGGTTGCTATCCATTCAAGCGTATTACCTGATTTGGGAAGTTCCCCGACATGTAAGCTGTCTGTTTTCGTTTGTGCGGTCATTTGGTGTTCCTCCTTTTGTATTACCTTCATTGCTTCGTTCCCGTCACTCTAACCGGGAATAACAAGGAAGGTTCAAAGAGGAACACGGCACAAACAAAACTAAACTGATCATTTTCCGCAGTATGTCGAAACTGCAGTAATGGAACGTCAAGGACGATGAAAAAGCGTTAGCGGTCTGACTGACTGAAAAGTGCTAACGGTAATTTTCATCTGCTGGAAAATTATTGAATGGCTGGCTGATTGGCGGCGGACTGTGATTTAGTGGAATGTAGGCAAATAGAAGACAAAACAAGGTGCTTTGCTGTTGTTCAGGTGTTCGGCATTTTCGTTTCGGTTGACTATGAAATTCGCCTCTTGGTGCTACAGGCAATTGATATGCAGGGGCTGGGCTGGTTACTGGTGAAGCACAATCAAATCCATCGAGTTATCTCAACTGACTTGATTGTGCTTCGTGTATTAACTGAGTGCTTTTGCTTAATTACTTTTACGCCGCCAATAGTTAATTAATATCAATAAGTTCACTATTGACAACATCACTAATCGTGAAAATGCTGTTAACCTCTATTTCTCCATACTGCTGAGGAAGTGGAATTTTGTTTTTTAACATAATTAGCGTGTATTTTTTGCAATCAATTTCAACAGGGAATATGTTTCCGTTGCTCTGAAATTTTGTTCCGCACACATAGTTCATCCATAAAATATCCCAGATGATATCCATGTGGTCGTCTTTGTCATTGGGATTTTTGGCGGCGCTATCTATAAGTTTCCAGACAGCTGGCGAGCACAATATTGGATATTCATGCAATTCAGGATTTTCAGCCCAACAAACCGATAAATCAACAAAGCCATTCTCAAGAATTTTATATGACGCTACATTCGCCGGTGATATTTTCCTGATGTATTCTTTGTATTCATTTGCACTACTTAAATTTATATATCTGACTTTCATACGTATTTACCTGCTTTCTGCCTACTCAGAGGCACTTTAATTGTTAATATTTCGGGGTGAACATTATTAATGTGTATTGTTCTATGCCACAAAGTTTCTTTTCCAGTCCGTCAAATCAAGAAGTGCTTTTGAGCTACCCCAGCCAAGTGAACCAGGTTTTTCAATCAAAACCTTTGCAAACGCATCGCAATCACTTTCCTTTACAGAGATAGTAAACATATTGAATGTTGGTAGGTGGCTGGCGTACTTTTTGATTCCCAAATCCTCAATCTTAAACTTGGGATAAGTTATTTCCTCTAAACGATTAGATAATTTAATGAAATTGATAACGTCCTCTTGAAGATTTATGTTGACTGGAACAGCAAACTTCATTTCGTCGCCTACTAAGATTGCAGTTCCAGAACCAACGTAGTCCCCAACTGACATATAGTGATTAAGTCCTAAAATCACCCGATTCATCGGAGTTCCAACACAGAAGGTTAAATCCTTTGGTCCTGATTTAGTTCCCATTGCCATATTAATTTTTCGCATATATTTTCCTGCCTTTCCGCTCACTTTGGGGCGTTCTAATGGTTAATAGTTCTTGGTTACATTGCCGTCGTTGTCTATGCGCTATTTGGTAATCAAATTATCCAATCGACCGTAGGTTTTCCGGTATATCCGTGCTGCCACACAAACCAGGCATATGTAATAGTGCCACCGTTTTTCGGCTTAGGTTGGTTGCCTGGATACATCGTCACCCTGCTTGAAAACACATAGATTGTCCGTAACGGGGTAGCTTTAAAAAAATGGTACCGCTTTACGGATTCCAAGAATGAAAGCTTCAGCAACATTGCAACTTTGTCGTTTGCCAGCTCCAGTGAACGTCTTACAAATTCACAGGCACAAAAATACGGCGGATTAGTTACAATGTTGCTGGTGTTACCATAAGGTTCCGTAAAGAAATCTTTCCCGGATATTCCGTATATGTCTGCGTCTTGCCTAATGTCTGCCGAAATCACCTGATAGTTGTGCGCTTCAAGGATTCGAGAAATCGCTCCTGAACCGCAACACGGTTCAAGAATATTTCCGTTGAAAGACTCCTTATTCAGCAGTTTTTCAACCGCCCATGAGGGTGTCTCGTAATAATCAATACCGTCGGATATTTTCCGACCCGCAATTGACCGACCCTTAATAATTGACAAAGCTTTTTTTCCTTTTCTCACACATATCTATTGTCTTTTTAGAGCTACCCCAGCCAAGTGGACCAGGCTTTTCGGACAAGACCGTTGCAAATGCATCGCAATCATTAAAATTTATAGTGATTGAAAACGTCCTGATTTTTTCTATTTCTCCCCAATCTTCAAATTTAAACTTTGGGCACTCAATTTCCTTCAATCTTGAATGCAAAGTATTTAAATCGTGAACTTCTGTTCGGCTTTTTGGGTTTAAAGGAATAAGAAAAATCAGGTTTTCACCATCTGGAATCATTCCTCCAATGCCTATGTCATCCCCGATACAAATAAAATGGTTAATTGCGTGGATAACTCGGCTTGGCGCACCGCCCACATATAATGTTGGAGTACTAGGGTTTGATTTCACTTCATCTTCCATTTTGAATATATTTTTCATAAGTTATTTCTCTTTCTGCCGACTAACACCGGCGTTTTTATTGGTTAATGATTCATGGGTTACACTGCCGTCAGGACAATGCGTTGTCTCTTTTTGTCCTGACGGCGGGTCTATGCGTTATCTTTTCTTCTTTTCCTGACGGAACGCCTTTTTTAGTTCGTCGTAGATTTCGCAATCAGGAACTGATGCCGGATAATCCCAGAACCTTTCCGGCAATCCATAAAGTTTTTGTGCCGTCTTTGCATGATAGATGGCTGCCAATGCTCCGTTGACCGGATGAAGCTTTGTCAATTCGTTATTCATACGAATATAAGATTTTGCTGTCCCTTGTTTTGAATTGACGGCAAATACCAGTAAGGCTGTATTACCGAAGTAATAGTTTTCAAGAAACTTAACTGTCGTCCCGAAAAATTGACTTGAAAATCTTTCCCAACCTGCCGAATTACTTATTTCCGTTTTTGTCCAAACGAAAACATCAGTGAAACCTTCACACGAAATATTCTTGTCACCGTTAATCCGTGTTTTTGGGTCGGAAGTCGGAAGAAAATTGTTTTCCGACATCGACGTGTTGATTGATTCCACCATAGGGACAACTTCCGCTTTATATAATTCTTCAAAATTAAAATTCATGTTTAATGACCTCTATAGTTATTTAATGACGTGGTTCAGTGTGTTGATAGTTCAGGGTGAACAGGACAAGACTATGCGATATTTTAAAGGGTTAACCTCCATTATTGGTTAAAGGGTAATAGTTCGGGGCGATAATATCAGTAAGGACTATGCGTTGATGTATGCCGGTTATTACCTCCCTTGTTTAAATTTCTTGAAGCTTTTCGTTTGGGTTTTGATTCAGTGGTTGAATCAATGATCGGACTACAGTGGGGGGATTTATTGCGTGGGGGAGAGATAGAGTAATGTGGGTGTCATATCAGGTGCCTTTTCAATCTTGTTTTTTCCGGAGTTATTTTTCATGTCCAAACAATACCACATACTTTTTATTTTGTCAAGGTAATTAATAATTGCAATTTATGCTTTTTATTATTTTATTATTGATACAATATTCAATAATTAATCGACCAATCTTTCTACATCCACTATGGGGTTCTGAATTAGAATACTTAATACGACAGCCCTTGTATGGGTGCCTTCTCAATCTTGGTTTATTCCGTAGTTGTTTTTATGCCAAAAACAATATCATATTTTTATATTTTGTCAAGGTAATCAATAATTATTTTAAATACAATATTGTTGCCACAAATAATAAAAGCCCAGAACCGGTTAAGGTCTGGGCTTTGGAATTGGTCTTATTGGATACCGGCTGCTTTGTATTCGTTATACATCCGTCGTGCTTCGGATACTGTGAAAAGCCTTTCGTGCCGTGCTTCAAGTATTTCTCTGATTGTCATATTCATGTGGTGCCTCCGTTGAGATTGTTTTTACCTTCACTGAGATAGGTAAAAAAATCACACAAGGAAAAGGCACTTCTGATAATCAGGCTACTGTCACGTTGTCAGTTTTAGTCCAGAGCGGTGGCGGTAAGGCAATTCAAGCTGGGCGGTATGACAATTGGTAATGGAATGATTGGCGGAACGTTTGTTGCTTGGATTGTTGCAGTTGACGTTGCGTTATGTGACCGGAACCGTGGGCGGAGACGACGGGTTTTATGTCGGCTCCGGGTGAAACCTTCCAGAACGCCCCAGCTTGACCGAGGAACGCCCAGCCTTTGGAACTTCTATATTTGGTAAAACCGCTCCAATTCTTTTTGCATAACTTTTTGAGTATATTCAGCAATCGGATCTTGCTGCTTTCCTTTGACAACCTTCGTAACATTTCCTTCTGTGAGCCTCTGCAATGCCCCAGCAAGTTCTTCTTTCGCTTCTTCAAGCTGTTGAACAGCATCGTCAACGTTCTTCAGCAATCTCATTACTTCAGCATGTTCCGGTGTGACTCCCGATTTTATTTCTTCTAAAAACCCATCCGCAAAATCTTTATATCGTGAAATAAGGACATTGAACGCTAAATCAGCAAAACCAATTACTCCACCTCTATCGCTCTTGCAAATTATATCAACGATATCGCCTCTTTCAAAATGTTGGTCAAACTCTTCATCTCCAACTTCGATATGCAACGAATAATCCTGCAAAAACTCTATAGTTTCAACGTCACCATCATCTTCAATGATTTTATAATGTCTCTTTGTAAGCCTGCCCTGGCAGGAAACTTTAAGACCTTTTTCGTCTAAAACAAATATCGCCGTGTTTTTTATCTTCAACCCAAATCCCTCTTTCTACTATTTTTGTTGTAGCTGTTCAGACATCTCTTTCAACTGCCTTCTCTGATCAATAATCACAGCATTTCCGAGATTTATATCCATCTGCTGCTTCATGATCAGTTCGTGCAACTGGCTTTTCTCACACTGCCAGCACTCTCCCTCACCTGTCAGCAGATTTTGATGTGCACTACACAACTTCATTCATTACTCCCAGATTCAACACTTATCTGTTGAGTGCTTTTTGGTAGGCTTAATTATTTTATTAACGATTTCCTCTCCCAGGTCATGTTCCGCCTCAGTCGGAATTGGACTTTCAGGCCGCTTGATCTAATGGTAAGTCAGCTTCCCCTGAATGCCTGACTTCAGGAAAGGCTCGTTGTCGTTTTTGCTTTCTTAATTCTCTTGCTTCTTCA
>Ga0194059_1000022_pt1 | contig 95668 bp, 103 predicted proteins | sample SepL6211m_MetaG_FD_163426 | JGI IMG/M metagenome (GOLD analysis project Ga0194059, IMG submission 163426) | Anoxic zone freshwater microbial communities from boreal shield lake in IISD Experimental Lakes Area, Ontario, Canada - Sep2016-L626-11m | ecosystem: Environmental > Aquatic > Freshwater...
GTACGGTTTGATGAGGGGAAGCTGGTTAAGGCAACTATGGTAAGGCTCTTTAGGCACCGCCACACGAAAGAGGCGGATACGGATAAGCCAAACCTACGGTTGCAGTGGCCTGCTTCCTACTCTACCGATCAATAACTTCTTTAATGTCTACCGAAGTCTCGAGAGTGCCCTTCCTTACAGCTTTTTCAACAACTTCACTTGGCAACCTAACAGTGATGCGAACATTTCTTTCCTCACCTCGGCTCATTTCCTTTAAAAGTTGCTTGGCGGCTTTTGTGTCCCCTTCCCTTGCCTTCAACGTCAATTCTTTCAGCGTCCGTTTCTTTCCAGGCGCACGAGTTGATTCCAGGCCGAAGTAATCGGTCAATAACACCTGATCGGCATCCAGGCCATGGACAGCCCATTCGATCCGTTTGGCAACGCTGGAGCCAGCTTCTCCCGGCATCATGGTAATGATGTTCATCCATTCCAACGAACCGACAATGAGTGGGCTGTGGGAAGTGACTATAAACTGGATGTTGGGGAGCGTCTTGGAAAGGGTCTGAAGTACGGTCAACTGCCATTCCGGGTGCAGGTGTAGGTCGATCTCATCCACCAGCACGATCCCCTTGTTCTCCACCAGCTTCTTGCCCCTCGGACAGGTTTCGCAGACATGATAGAGCAGATCCCCCACCCAGCCGAGAAAGGCGCGGTAACCATCGGAAAGAGCCGGGAACGGGATCTTTATACCGTTACGCTCAAAAAGATACTCCCGCGCCTCCATCTTGCCGGTGAAATTGTAGTGACCGTGCCCCACCAGTTTGTTGATCAGGCTTGCCACCTGTTTGAAACGCCCCGGATTGCTTTGTTGCAAGTCAGGAAGCCAGGATGTTAGCGGTATCAGGGAATAAGATTCCTCGAACAGGCTTTGAATACGTTGCGCCCGAATAAAGGCATTATACTTGCGGCTTCCCATATCAACGCGATCCGCTTTTTCAACCCGTCTGGTTGCGCCGTACCCGACAAAGAAAAAAGCGTCGGAGCTGGAGCTGAAGATTGGGTGCCACGCCTTTTCCTCTGGATGCGTCCAGCGCAGAGACTCCAGATCACCCCGCCTGGTCACGGTTATGTGAGATTCAACAACTGATACGAATGTGTCATCCTGCTCGTTTGGGAAAAAATTGGCCTCAATGACTGCTTCGCTGGGTTGCAACAGCGGCTCCCGACGGATAAGCAGATAGGGGAATATTCCCGAATCCGTCACCGCAGGCCCTAATGCTGCCAAGGCAATAGCTTTTAACAGCGTCGTCTTGCCGAAGCCATTATTTCCCAGAAGCAGGTTGACGTTGGGAAGTTGCGGTGTGGGGATAGCACTAAAGATATCATCAAGCTTCGGGTGAACGAACTCGATTCTTGATTCGCGGAAGGTGCGGAAATTGGTTAGTTTTATGGAGTCGATGTACATGGTGGTTCCTCAATCAAATCAATAATTCAAGGCTGGTATTCTGAGAGTAGATGGGCCTGATAATTGCCCCTGTCATTGTACGAAGTGCAGAAGTTGGCAAGTACAGCCTCCGTATCATCCGCAGACCAATCACCATTTGCAGATTGCCGCTCATCAAACAGGCCGAATATATTGTCACCATTTTTTCTCAGTTCGACAGCAATTAGCGCTATTCCAGGGAATGACTTTGTCTCATCGGCAAACATCCCCGGACTTTGCAGGTGACCTTCCAAAGTGGGTTTTCCTTCTAAGTCTGAATGACGAAAAATTGGTGTACCAGACGTGCCAAAACATGCCTGCCACCACACTCCGCTTATTATGGCACCACCTTGAAAAGAGTCGTAATAGTATGGTGCTAGACAGTAACGATTTCCTGGAATAACAAGGCGATCACAGACAGCAAGAGCAATGGTAGGACCTAACGCAAATTGGGGTGATTTGAAAGCCGAACCAGCTTTCTCGCGAAGAGTATTAATGACTGTAATGAGTGAGGCAGAATCGTAATTCTTATTTTCGCTGTAACGTTCGTATGGTGCAATGACACTTACTGCGGAGGCAACCCTTTGTCCCGCATTGGTTTGTTGCTCCAATTGGATGTTTGGTTGAAAACCATCTTCCATCATTTCCCGATGACGGCATTCACCATCGACAATGTCTAGGCTTTTCACTTCTACATAAAAGACCTTGCCATCCCACTCGCACTGGAAATCGGGAGTTGATCCGATTTTTCCGCTCTTAGCATCAATCCTGATAGTTGCGGGGAATTTGACCTTCAATAACGAATACACCATTGCTTCGCTGTATATTTCAAAGGCTTGAGAATACGCTTTCACATCCGGTTTTGATGTGACCTGTTTAAGACGCGCACGAAAGTCAGCCATGAATCTATTTAGAGCAGGATCGTCGTATGCAGCCTGTTCTAAGGCTTGCAAACTAGCTAGATCAATGCTGCCGAGACTATGGTTGTGGGTAAGTCCGTGGATGTGATGTACATGCTTCAAAAACTCAGTGACGGCTGGGAAAGCATGCGCGTCTGCGGTTGCATATCGCTTCTTGAAATCCTTGGCTTGCTCATCTGTCATAGTGCCTGCTAATCCGCCCTTCAGTATTTCAGTCATACGTACGCAATGTTCGGCTACGATTGAGTCATGGTCAATAAGGTCTGACAATGCATCCAATGTAGAGTCTGACTCATAACCAAATGGGTGTGACCTCTGCCCCTCTGGTTTATTTCTGGCGGCTAAGCAAAAATCCTGAAACAACTGACCGATTTCGCTTTTTGCCGGTTCGACCGTAAATGCATGTTTCATTTCAATCTTCCATGTTTTCCATAAAAGTAGATTTAAGAAACAGAAACATATTCATTCGAAAGCTCTTGGCTCGTTAATAGCTTCGCAATTTCACCGACCAAACTGTACCCCAAGCAACTTATTCTCCGGTTTATCCCCGCGAAGCGTAACAACGACACTATCCTGCAATCCGCACCACTCCGCATCCACCAAATACTCCTTCATTGCCTCATAATTCTCGGTATTCAGCGAAGCAATGTACTGCTTTCCATTGACGGTTGCCGTTGCCAGCACATTGGCAAACCATGCAGCTCTCGGTTTTGGGTCCATATGTGCAAACAGTCGGTTGTCGTGCCACAGGAACCCGCAATTATGGTTGGCTCCGTTAAACAACAATCCCCAATCAAAACAGATAACCCTGGCGGCATTTATTCCGTCGGAATCATCACCTTCGATCTCCACGGCAAGGTTGTAACGCAGCTGATTGAGTCCGGGGTTTGCCTCAAGAATAATACCCGCCGGTGATCTGGGATAGAGCAGTTCGGCCAAGGCCGAGAAGTTTTTATCCGCCTGTGAAAGCGGTGTAGAATCGGCATAAGTGGCCGCTTCACGATCCTCCACCACCATCTTTTCCTTGATGCCCTGCACCTGCTTTTGAAGTGTATTGGCAAACTCCAGATACTCTCCCAACCTCTCCCGCTCTCCCTCATGCCGTGCCAACTGTTTTGCCAGCGCCGCATATTCATCCAGCGCCCGCTTCCCCTGAAGAGTGGCAAGAAGTTGATCCCGCTTTTCGCCAACCTTGTTGCGCTTGCCATCCAATTCTCTCATCTGCGTATTCAGGCGGACTTTATCGGATTCAAGCCGGGTCTTGCGATTGAAGGAGAGGGAATTGTGAAAATTTTCCACAGCGTCGAAATGGGCTAGCATCTCCGGCCTGAAAACCTCTTGCAGCCCTTCGTACAGCTCCAACAGTTCATCTTTCCTGAGATCGGGCTGGTTTTCCAGAGACTTGTTGATGCCGTCTACCTGAAACTTGACGATGGCGATCTGTTTTTCGATCTCCCGTAATTCACGGGTCAACTCACCCGCCTCAAGCTCAATAGCTCGGTAATCTTCGGCCACCCGGAAACGGGAAAGATCCGCCTTGATCCTGGGGATCTCCTTGTCCAACCAATCGGCCCGCACCTTGGGCTGACTCCCCGCTCTGAACATATCGCGCAGAACATGGTCGGTATCCCAGCTTTTCAGGTTTTTCTTGAGCTCATCGATCCTGTTTTTATGCTCCTTCTTGGCGGAAACCAGCTGACAATCGGCGCCCAACAGATAGAGGCTCCGCAACAGGCCGTCAAAATCAGATTCCTTATAGGTTGCAATCGGATCGACACAATCCTTGAGATGCCGCCGCCCGAATCTGGTTATCAGCGATCTGAACGTCAGGCCTGGCAGTTCGGGATCAAGACGAAACACCCCGGAGGCGTTAAGCCATTCCAGAAGCTTCTTGTGAGATATAGTCTTTTCATCAAGAGCCAGCTTTTTTCCGTCGGCGCTCCGCTCAATAAGGTGATCTGTGCCGTTGATGCAGAACTCAAGGGAGAAGATCCAGTCATGAACACCGGCCTTAAGCTTCTTGTCCAGAGTCGCGCCGAGGCAGTGATGCACCAGCTTCAAGGCCAGAGTCTTTCCTACGCCGTTGCTGCTCCCCTCCTGACGGTCAAGGGAACTGTCGCCAACAATAAGCGTCAGACCGTTTTGATTGAACCGGATGTTTTTGAATGACTTCTGATTTGCCGATAATTCGATGAGTTTCATATGACTTGCTCCGACGTTATGCGTCCGTCACCCACTAATTGCACCGCCCCGATAGCAACAGCACATCCACCGCCAGCACCATATGAGTGAACGATGGGCGAGATTGCCAGCCGGAAGAATCTCGGTCGATCTGCGTCCAAAGCTCGCCAAGCGTATGCGGTTCCGCCAACAGGAAGCGCAGATAACCGGACAGGCCGATTATCGAATCGCTGAATCGTACATGTTTATGCGGGATTAATGCTGTTCGGATGCTCATAGGCGTCACACGTTTCAAAGTATTTGGCAATAATAACCTGGGCGGCAAGGCGATAGGCAACCAGACTGTGCGGATGCTGGCGCATGGCGGCGGGAATCAGGCCTTCCACAAGCCAGACATACCGCTCATTAGGGGCATCGGCTGAATCCGGAATGATGGTGGTGCTTTTTTTATAAAGTTCTCGAATTTCAACAGCTATTTGTTGCGCGAGACCAATGTCACGTGCTTTCAGAAAACGGTTCACATCATCAACCTGATAGGAAAGATTACGCAACTGGTCAGATACCGGCGAGGTGATGCCGTTCAGAACAATCTTGTCGTTAAAGTCGGGGCTCGTGACATCGAGTAGCACAAAAGCGGGATTTGGATGGTCGGCCAGGTGACCAAGCAGTTCGCTCACCGCCGTCGGATCGATGAAATCAGGATATTCCGATGGGATACCGCCGACAATCTCCATCTTTTCCAACTCATCCAGTTCCATGAAGCGGCGCTCCAAGTCAGCCGCTGAAACGGGCGTTGCCTCAAGCAAACCTTCCTTCTTGGCAAGTGCCTGAAGCATACTGCCGATGGGAGCCGGCATGCCGCAAAAACGATCATTGTAGACAAAGTGGTAACGCTCAACGGAAGACCATTTTGCTTTCAGTTTGTCAAAATCTTCGACAGACTTTGTAACCGCCTGCACTGGATTTGGCGCTGTTGTCGCCTCCGGGCCGTACACCTGAAAGTAGCGATTCTCAGTGGGGCACCAACCGTCATTGCCGCCATCGCCCCAATTACCCCACGGCGCTACTGATTGGAATCCCGGCAACGAATACTGCATCAAAGCGCTGAAAAGCCGCTGGAAAGAATTTCCAGAGGCTTCATACAGTCGTATTTTGAACAGTTTTCTGTACCAGAAATCGTTGTGAGCTGAGGACACGTGCTTCCTTTCTGAAAAGTTGAATGGTCTGATTTATAACAGGTTAAAGCCTTTGTTAAAAGCGCTTTTAGTTTCTGCTCTATATAGTGTAGCTGGTTGGGCCGAGTTCCAGATCCTCTGCCTCAAAATCCGCTCCATCAGTTGAGAGGATGTAACGAGCCTTGGCTTTGGTAGTCGCCGGGCTTGCTTTCAGGGCTTCAAGGGTTCTGGTGACTTCGCCGGATTGAGTGACAGCGATATGGATGTTGTTCGTCTGAAGGATGCCGCCCAGGTCCGACTTGTTCGACGCGCCCGAGCGCAAGCGCTTGATGGTCGTTTCCTTGTTGCCGAATGCCTGGAGAAAGGCAAACGGGAACTCCTCCCTGTCAAAAGGTTGAAGGGCTAATTCGGATACTGCGGATTCTATTTCAACTGCGTTCATGGGATTACATTTGCTCCAGTAATGAGTGATCCAATTCTGAGGTAGATTTTTTCAATTCAATGGTTTCGGTCTCTTGAAATTTAGTCATTATTTTTCACGAGTTATCTGGATTCAAAACTGCATATTCATATCAGGATTTATGCCAAATAGCCACCGCAAACCCTCTTCATTAGAGCGGGTATGCGGATTATACGACTAGAATTTCCGGCATCTAGTTACGACCGAACAAACCCCAGTAACGCTTCATAGTCATGGCGGTCGGCGGCACGAAGCGCGTTGATATACTGCAACCGACTATCACCGACATTGACCAGATTGCCGCTCCCCCATGTGAAGGGCTTCTGATTCAGGAGATGAACAAGAACAATGTCGGTCATCAAGCGGGCATGGCGACCGTTACCATTGGGGAATGGATGAATTGCCGTAAGTCGGTGATGGAACCGCACGCCAATTTCATCCGGCGAAAAAGTGCCCTGCTCGATCCAGACAGCGCAATCTGCACACAGATTTCGTAATTCAATAGCGATCTGCCAGGCGGGGACGCCGATATTCTTACCGGTGGATCGGAAATTACCTGCCCACCGCCAGACGTTGCCGAACATTTTTTTATGGAGCCGCTTGATATACGTTTCGGTTAGTACATCTTTCTGCTTACGCCTGAAGACGACTGCTTCAGCCTCGGCAATATTTTCCTGTTCCCAGCGGTCCAGTTCAGAACGATTCGTGATATGGGTGAGCAACAATCCCGCCGCTTCGTCTGCATCAAGCGGAGTTGCGCCTTCCGGATAATCAAAATTCATGATTTCACACTCCAAAGGTCTTTTGGCATCTCCCGCATAAGTTCATCTATCATTGATTGCAGCATTTTCTGACGTTCCGGCTCTTTAAGCTGCTGATCTTCAAGTATCATCGTGTGGGTCGTACGCTTCATCCGTTCGATGGCGATCTGCCGGACTTGCTCTCTAATGGTATTCTCCAGCGTAGAGCGTGGTACTAACGCATAGACAAAAACGCAGTCAAGGGCTTCGGCAGCCTGGCGCATGGTCTTAATTGATACGGCACCGGTTACTTCGTCTTTTTCCAAAATCGGGATGCGAGGCTGCCGGACACTCAGACGTTCCGCCAACTGCTTTCCGGTCATTCCCAATGCCTCACGGATAGCGCGAATCCACCCCTTTGGCGGTGGAGAAACGTCTTGTACATTTTTGAAACGGGAAAGTGTCTTGTCCAGTTGCTCGACAATTATCCTTTTATGAGCTGGCTTCATAATAACCTCTGTATTATTTGTTGTTTCAGCAAATATAATCTAAAAGTTATTATATGCAAACTATAAAATAATGTGTGGGTTATTCTATTATGCAGCTGCCGGGATGAATAACTATTCCCGGATATCCGAAACGACAGAAGCCGTCCCCAATAAGAGGTCGGCTTCTGTCGTTTGAATGTTACCGATATCCTGCGGCTTCAGTAGTACAGGTCAATAAATGAAACCAAACAACCAGAGTGGTATTCGCTTTCCGTGACCGGTTTCTATGTTGTCCAGAGCCAGCCAGGAATTTTCGATTTCCCTAATCTGTCCTGCGTCCTTGTTTTTACCGCCCACCTCAAAGGTAACAGAGTCATCCACCAGAAAATCTCCTTTAGCTGGAATTGACACGGTATGTGCGGCACGAAGCATGTTGACAAAGAACGTTTCCCGCATCGCGCCGATATCCGGATCACGTGTTCGTGAAAGCGCGTGATAGAGATTCGGATTATTCAGGTAAATCTTTTCCGGTTTTTCCATTTCACGTAGCCCCTTGCCACTCTTGGTCACTGACAGTATGACACCGGCGTCCTCAAGAAATTTCAGGTAGGTTTTGAGGGTGCGCTCATCACCAATGCCCAGAAGGTTTTTAAGATTTTTCATGTCCGGGGTGAATGGTACTAACGATGCAATGATCGAGAGCAGCTTTTCAATCTTGCGGATGCTGGAACCATTGAGCGACTGGTGGATGGCAGGCAGATCGGATTCCAATGTTGTGTGAATATTCTGCTCAAGGGTCATGAAGAACAGACTCTTATCCTCATACTCCTTGAAATATGGGTAATAACCATGCTCCAGGTAATCCCTGAACAGCGCAAGCACCTTCAGGCCATTTTTCTCAAGCTCTGCCACGATTGAATCGGCAACCTCCTGATGATTTGCCAGCAGCTTTTCGAGGGAAAGCGCGTCAAGATAAATACCGCTATTCATGCCGATAAATTCACGAAAGGACATCCCGTGCATCTTAAATACAATGGCTCGCCTGCTCAGGTCGTGGCTTCCCTTCGCAATCTCCAGGGCAGAACTTCCTGATGCGATAATCTTCAAATTGGGAAAGGTATCGCAGATACTTTTCAGTTCCATGGACCAAGCGGGATACTTGTGAATTTCATCAAAACAGATCAGCTCGCCGCCCATCTTGCAGAACTCGTCGGCTATCTCATACAGAGACGACCGAGCCACCAGAAAATGGTCTGCCTGGATATAGAGAGCTTTCCGTCCTGAACGGTCATCGTTATACTGCTCCAACAGGTGCTGGATCATGACCGTCGTCTTGCCGATTCCCCGTTGGCCGATAATAATTGAAAATCGATTGGGCAGTGGATGGTCGCGCAAAAAATAACGTTTGAAATCGCGGTTGCGGATTCGCAGGAAAGTCTGGCTCAGCGGAATAAGGTCATCAAGCATAGCAAATCTCCGAATAGTATTTAAAAACTATTTTACACAGCTAATAATAGTAACGCAATACTATTTATCCAGAATTGTAAATTCGAATGGCTTTGATAATCAAGGAATCGAACCGGCTCCCGAAATTACGGGCATCCGCATTATTTCCTGTACTAAAATTTAAGGGGCTATTAGATTGGGCTCTGTACACCAAAGTACACTAAGGTGCATCGAAGTACCTCAAAGTACACTGAAGTACACCGAAGTACACTACTGGTACACCACTGGTACACCGGATACATGGGTTCGATGGTAAATTTCTTGGGGAAACAGCAACAATATCAATATGTTGTACGTTTCATGGTGCCCGGTTCGATTCCGTCCCTGGGCACCACTTAAATCAAGCACTTACGAGAAATCGTAGGTGCTTTTTTTGTTTTTCTGATGTAAACTCTACCTCCTTATTCGAATGCAAACTCCGTCTGGGAGAGTACCATGCTGGTTCGACCCTTTTCCGATATCCACGCCGAGTTCTGGCAACCCAACAAGATTCCCCGCATTCTGGAAATGGTGATCCCGCCGTTACCGACTGATAATGAAACCGTTGCCTTGGTTGCTGGCGATATCGGATTGGCCCATACCCCGCAGTGAATTGCCTATGGAAATGGAAAATGCCGCATTCAGCAGGATACGATTGCAACCTTCGGACTGAAACCGTGCTATTCGTCCAATAAAGCTGTTGCACACGCATAGCAAATAAATTACAGTAACCGTCATTACCATTAATAAATTGACGGTGGTGTGGGCCTATGAAATTCTACAATCGTGTCAGCGAACTTGAAGAGCTGGCCAACCTCCATGAACAGTCGGCAGTATCCGGCAGGATGACCGTCATCACCGGTCGCCGTAGGGTTGGCAAGACGATCCTGGCTCTTGAATCGGCAAAATCTGCCAGACACATCTATCTGTTTGTCTCTCGCAAGGCGGAATCCCTTCTCTGCCAGGAGTACCTAGAAGAGATCCGCCGTATCGGCACCCTGCCGGTTATTGGTGAGATCCGCAATTTTCGTGATATTTTCACCCTGTTGATCGAGCTTTCCCGCACCGAGCGCATTACCCTGATCATTGACGAGTTTCAGGAGTTCTTCAGCATCAATCCGGCTGTCTACTCCGAAATACAGGGGATCTGGGATCGTAACAAGGCAACCTGTAAACTGAACCTCATCTGTATCGGCTCGGTCCACTCTCTCATGCACCGCATCTTCCAGGATGCCAAAGAACCGCTCTTCAGCCGGGCCGACCGGATCATCTTTCTCAAACCCTTCAGCATCGCTGCTATCCATGAAGTCCTGACTGATCATGGTCACAGTGATACCCCGTCCCTGTTCGACAGCTATGCCATAACCGGCGGACTCCCCAAATATCTGGAGATGCTGGCCGAGAACAAGTCACTGACGCACAAGAAGATGCTCGACTTCATTCTCAAGCAGCATTCACCCTTTCTTGCCGAGGGGAAGAACCTGTTGGTGGAAGAGTTCGGCAGAGAGTATGGCACTTACTTTTCCATTCTTGAGCTGATTAGCGTCGGCAAAACTGCCCGCAGCGAAATCGAATCGGTTCTGGAAATTCACAGCGGCGCATACCTGGCCAAACTGGAAGACGAATACGCCCTTATTGCCAAGCACCGTCCAATCAACGCCAAGCCGGGTGGCAGGCTGCAGAAGTACTATCTGCGGGATAATTTCCTCAGCTTCTGGTTCCGTTTTATCTACCGCAACCTGTCAGCGATCGAGACCGGCAACTTCGGTTATGTCCGCGAGATCATCGAACGCGATTACGCCACCTGGTCCGGCAAGATCCTGGAGCGCTTCTTTCACGATCTGTTTGCCGCCAGCGGCAAGTATAACCGGATCGGCAGCTACTGGGAACGAGGCAATAAAAACGAAATCGACCTGGTTGCGGTGAACGATCTTCGTAAAGTGCTGGTCATTGCCGAGATCAAACGGAACAAATCCCGCATCAGCTTGCCGGCACTGCAGCACAAGGCCGAGCGACTGCTGCAGGAATATCAGGGCTATCAGGTTGAGTATCGTGCTCTGGGGCTGGAAGATGCGATGGAGTTTTTACCGTCGGGAGTGAACAATAACCGCTGAAATGACGTAGGCTGTCATACGCTTATGCTATTCTGATTGAGTGGCATCAGAACGTAATTAATCGTAAGGATTAGATAATGAATAAATCCGAAATGCTTATCTATCAGGCGCCGGACGGGACGATCAAGATCGACGTTCGACTGGAGGACGAAACGGTCTGGCTGTCGCAGGAACACATGGCGCAATTGTTCGGCAAAAGTAAAAAAACCATCTCGGAACATATCCGCAACATCTTTGAAGAGGGTGAACTTGACGAACAGGTGGTTGTCCGGAAATTACGGACAACCACTCGACATGGTGCCATAGAAGGAAAAACCCAGTCACAGGAGGTCAACTTCTACAGCCTGGACGTAATTATCTCCGTCGGCTACCGGGTCAAATCACCGCAGGGAACCCAGTTTCGCATCTGGGCCACCCAGCGGCTGAAGGAATATATCGTCAAAGGCTTTGCTCTGAACGACGAGCGCTTCAAGAGCGGCAGTTCAATGAACTATTTCACCGAACTGCAGGAGCGAATCCGTGAAATCCGTCTTTCGGAGCGCTTCTTTTACCAGAAGATCAAGGATATCTACACGACCAGCATCGACTACAATCCGGCGGACGAAAAGACCATCGAGTTTTTCAAGGTGGTTCAAAACAAGCTGCTTTGGGCCATCAGTCAGCAGACTGCGGCGGAATTAGTATACCGCCGGAGCGATGCTGCTTTGCCACTCATGGGGATGCAGTCTTTTGACAAGAAAGGCGAACCGGCGGTGCGCAAAAGTGATGTGAGCATCGCGAAAAACTATCTGGCCGAAAATGAGATAAAACTGCTCGGTCTGCTGGTGGAGCAATACTTGGCCTTTGCCGAAACCATGGCGCTACAGCAATTGCCCATGTATATGAACGACTGGATTGCCCGCCTGGACGCGATAATTCAGCTCAATGGCCGCGAGCTGCTCACCAATGCCGGAAAGATCAGCCATCAGATGGCTCTGGAAAAGTCTGCTCTTGAGCTCGACAAATATCGTGAAATGCAGCGGCAGATTCAGCGGGAAGTAAGTATGAAGGAGTTGGAGCGGGATATTCAGCAGCTGCAAAAAACGGCAATAAAAGGAATGAAAGCGATGCAAAAGGGTTGATTGGGACGGATGGGGAGTGACGGGTTGAAAAGAATAGACAAACAATATCGCTGAGGCCAGACATGAACACCACACCGGTAAATTTTGAAAATATCGACATCCGTAGGGTTTATGACGAGAAAACCGAAACATGGTATTTCTCCGTAGTTGATATCATCAGGGCGCTCCTGCAGCAGCCGGATTTTCAAGCAGCCAGAAACTACTGGAAAGTGCTGAAGAACAGGTTGAGCAAGGAAGGCAGCGAGTCGGTTACAAAATGTAACCGACTGAAACTGGAAGCGGCTGACGGGAAGAAATACCTGACCGACGTTGCCAGTCCCGAAGTGCTGCTTCGTCTGATCCAGTCGGTTCCCAGCCGCAAGGCAGAGCCAATCAAGATCTGGCTGGCCAAAGTCGGTTATGAGCGGATGCAGGACATGGCTGATCCGTCCCGCTCGCTGGATCGCGCCCGTGAGTACTGGCAGCAGCACGGCAGAAGCGAAAAGTGGATTCAGCAGCGGATGACCGGGCAGGAGACCCGCAACAAGCTGACCGACTACACGATTCTGGTTTTTGCCCGAGGCCAGAAAAAGCAGAACGGGGTAACAGTTCCGTTCACCTATCTTGGGCCGGTAGAACGGATCAGCTACGAGAGCGAGCGACCGATCAAGATGGTGTGGCGGTTACGTTATCCTATGTCTGTAGAGATGTTTGAGGATAATCGGCGGGGTGGGTGAGGATACAAGTCGACATAGATTCCGCGTCTTCCGGTTAGGTTTTTGGGATCACACAGGTGTCGTGTCACAACGCCAAACATCGTACAATGGCTGTGTCAGCCACTGACATGAGACTTAAGTATGAAAATTGCCAGCGGATAAGCAAATGAGAGAGTATCTATGACTGATGAGTTGAAGATTGTGATTATAGCCGGCCCGAACGGCGCAGGCAAAACTACCTTTGCCCGTGAATTTCTCCCCAACGAGGGCAACTGTCCAACCTTTATCAATGCCGATCTTATCGCTGCCGGTATTTCCCCATTTGCCCCGGAGTCGGTGTCGATACGTGCAGGGCGGTTGATGCTTGATGAGATTGATGACCGGGTACGCAATCGTAAGAGCTTTGCTTTTGAAACTACGCTGAGCGGTCGTTCATACCTCCACAAAATTCGGCAATGGCAAGAGCTTGGTTATCACGTAAAGTTGTTGTTTCTGAGTCTGCCGAATGCTGATGTTGCGATTGCAAGGGTAGCAGCCCGCGTCTCGCAAGGCGGCCACAATATTCCAGAAAATATTATTCGCCGCAGATTTGATTCCGGTCTGAAAAACTTTGACACGATGTATAAACATCATGTTGATGCCTGGATGTTGTATGATAATTCTGAAAGCAAGCCGAGGGTACTTGCGTGGGGAGAAAAATAATGAAGAACGAAAAGCTGCCCAAAGATCCTGATCTGTTGGGCTCTGTTCAGGCAATGAAGCGCTCAGCTGCAAATGCCCTAAAACTGGCTCGTAAGACCCATACGCCTTGCTACGTGATAAAGGATGGCAAGATAGTGAATGTTGCTGAGCGACAAAAGACCTGTCGAACGGAAAAGATAGTTTCCAAGTAAAGTAAGAATCGATTCATATAATCAGCAAAGTTAGCCATTGCCACGTTTAAACTGGTGAATGTATGAGAAAGCTGGCAACAATCCGAAATGTTGATGAGATCCTGCCGATTGAGGGTGCCGATGCGATAGAGCTGGCTGTTTTCGGCGGCTGGCAGGTTGTGGTGAAAAAGGCGCAGGAGATAAAACCTGGAATGCTGGTTGTGTATTGCGAGATTGATTCGGTTTTTCCGGAACAGCAGCAGTACGAGTTTTTGCGGCAGGACAAGTTTCGCCTTCGTACCAAAAAGTTCCGTGGCGCCTTGTCGCAGGGTATCGTTTTCAAAATAGATGAGGTGCTGACAGTCGGGAATTATGCCGAGGGAGAAGATGTAACGGGGATTCTGGACATAACCCTTTATGAGCCGCCTATCCCGGCATCAATATCGGGCGATGTAGCCGGTGCTTACCCTGCGACTGTGCCTAAAACCGACGAGGAACGGATACAAAACCTCGATATTGAAACTTTTTCCGGTATTTCTTTCTTTGTAACGGAGAAACTCGACGGCACATCGTGTTCGTTTATTTTCGACGAGTGTGGTCTCCATGTCTGTGGAAGAAATTGGGAGTTTTGCGAAGCTCCTGATCAGACCTTCTGGAAGCTTGCTCGGCACTATGATATTGAAGAGAAACTGCGCGACTACCATGCCCGGACGGGAAGTTATCTTGCCTTGCAAGGCGAGGTCGTCGGCTACGGCATTCAGTCGAATATGTACGGATTAAAAGGGCAGGATATCTTTATCTTCAATATCTTCGACATTACAAGGCAACGTTATCTTCCGGTTGCTGCCTACCGAACAACACTGGATGATTTCGCCCTCAAAGGCGTTCCGGTTGTAGCGGAGAATTTTCCGAATGTCGGATACGACCATGCCCGGTTTCTCGAATATGCCGAAGGTAAGTCCCTTCTGAATCCACAGGTAGAACGCGAGGGGGTCGTCTTCCGCTCCATTGATGAGACACGCTCCAATCAGGGCAAGATATCGTTCAAGGCGATATCCAATAAGTACCTTCTCAAGCATGGCGGATAGTGACAATAGCTTAAAAGGGTCAGGGGCAGCTCGGCATCAGTGCTGTTCATACCTCATCGTTTTAAATTCCTTCACACGTTTTTCATGCATCTTCGCCAGCATCGGCACAGAGTGTCCACATAGTCATAGACCTGCACCTCCACATTTCCGCCACTGCTAGCCTGTACTGAAAGAATGAGACGAAGATGCCAATGCCTCCCGGCGGGAGATCCGTTAAATGTTTTGTTAATAATGTGAGCCTGTTTTTTTAACAAAATACTTTTCTATGATTGATGTTGCACACCACACAAATAATGGACTATTTTAAGTCTATTAATTATATTTGATTGCATCAAGAGTCCTAAATTGGATTATTACGCAACTCAAAAGACATCGGAAGAGATAGAAGCTGCCTTCGGGCAGCAGTTGCGTGATCTGTGCCTGCGCCGGAACATCGATCAGCAATCGCTGACGAACTGAAGTTGCGACATTAGCGACTCGAATTTGTGTCATATGGCCATCGCCTCCATATACGGCATCATGACGTTGCTTACCCGGCAAACCTTGGCGTAACGCCAAAGATCATCAATCGTGCACCGGTTACTTTTCCGACTTTCACGAAGTGCTTCCAGGGCAACATCCAGCCCGATTTTATGACGGTATTTGAAGCAATCGGCTACGGTTTTGGCAAGGCAGTAAACTTTTATGTCCACGCCATCGATCCGGTGGGTTTCTACGCCATCACTGAGTGCAGGTCCTGAAAATCTGACGAATTTTATTGGCAGGCTGGTTCTGGGGAGATGGGCTTTGACGTCAATTGCCATCCAGACTTCAAATGGTGCTTGTGTTGTCAGTTCGTGAAAACGAAGTGCGGAAAGGAGGCAGACTACACCGTTAGGGATTGCTTTGCCAACCTCAGCTAGAGTTTGATGCTCTGATACCTGTGCATCAGTCAGTCGATATATACCGCGTCCGACGCGCTCAACCACCCCCCGCTTGCACAGGCGGCTGATCTCTACCCGGGGGATTTCATACTGTTCAAGATCCAGAGAGCGTACCACGCTTTGCCTGCCGAATAGATCAAGGAGTCTCTCTTGTGCCGTGAGATTCATGGTAACCGCATTTCGTTTCAAAGTATTAGGTTGTAAAGAAATATACCTCGTATTTGTAACAATCGCAGAATTAAATGCTCTCACGCTTGCCCAGTCTCGCTTTGGCGGCCCGCATGCCGTTAACCAACGGTTCGACTATTGCCGACGGGAAACCGGCTGGAAGAGATGCGACAACGCGAGCGATAACATCTTCCATCGAATCGGCCAGTTCCTGGATAATGCTGTCAAACTCTTCATCCGGGAAACGTGCTTTCCGGGACACGCACGACCAATGCCGTCTGATGATTTCTCCCCAGAAATAATGCTTGTTCTTGCCATCCACTGACATGGCCATCTTCATCTGTTTCTGATGGAGCTCTTTCCTCGCCACAATCGGCCAGGCCGACATGACATCATACAGCGGCGTCAGACGGTATGCGCCGCGTGGCAGCAGATAGATGCTGAAGTTTTTTGCGTGTCCGTCAATCGCCCCGAGCAGCCAGAAGAGCAGTTGCGTCTTCATAAACAGGCGCCGGTCGGCAGAGGCAGTCTCCGATCCGACCAGCAGATCCATGATCCCCCTGATACCCGGGCCGCCGTCCTCCTCGTACTTGAACACCGGCGGTACGCCCAGCGCCTGGCACATATCCTCCATCGGCAGACGGATGATCCGGGTGCCGTCCCTGGACCAGCGACGGTCAAAGCGCTCGACCACCAGGGTCTTCACATCATCGAAAAAACAGATGTCGGCAGTGGCGACAGGAATGCCATATTCTTTCAGGAAGCGGTGACACAGCCATTCGTTCTCGACGCTGTCGGAGAGATCAATCCGGGGAGTCTGTCCGATCGGCAGCTTGAAAATATGGGTTGTCGGAGTAGCACTGTGGGGTCGGCACCAACGGTTGCCAAGCCGCAGCAGGGCGGTCTTTTCCTGAGCGCCGGCAAGCGAGATCCGGAAATCGGAGTCCTTCTGCATCCCCAACGGCATGGTCTGATAGTTCCTTAGCGTTTCGGCAATTTCCGCATCGGTGAGAGGTTCTGCGGAAATATCCATGACGCCGTGCGGCTCTTCTGTTTCCGGCAGCAGTTGCAGCGCCCCGACACAGTCTCTGCCGATATGCCACAGGAGATCAAAACAGCGGTCGCTGGCGGCGCCGAAGCGGGCCTGAATTCTTCTGCGAATGGCGTCATTATCCGGCAGCAGGTTGTCGAAAAAGTATTCCACGGCTGTCCCGGCCAGCGGATGCTGTCCGAGTGGAAGCGACAGCGACAGAGGACGGCTGTTTTCCGAGGCGAGCCAGGACGGATCGTAGACCAGCTGCATCCTGCCGGTTGCGGAAAAGGAGAGACTGCCAACCTTCTCGCCATTGATAGAGATGTTCAAGGGTATTCTTGATCTGGGGCGTGCCATGTTACCACCTGTCCTCGTTCGGTGCAGACTGTTCCCTGGTACCGATCTGGATGTTCAGATTCAATGCAGACAGCAGAACCAGAATGGTCTGCAACTGCACAGAAGGTTTTCCCTTTTCGATCAGCGACAGGGTGGTCTGGTTCAAACCGGTCATTTTCCCCAGCTCGATCTGGGTCAGCCCCTGACTTTTCCTCTCGTCCCTGATAAGGGCTCCAAGAGATTGAGCTGATGTAATGAGTCTGAGCATGATTACGTCCTCACTTTTTGTCTACAGCGTATATTTTTGATTTATTGTCTGTATAGCATAATTTGTTTTTATTGCCCAAATAAAATATTATTGAATGTGGATATGGATTCAGCTCTCTACAATATAAAACGCGCAGCGAAAGTAACCAAATATAGTGCTATTTTGGTGGGATCGATATCAATAACGCCGAAGCGGATGACCGGCTTCTCGCCGGCCGCCGCCGGGAGCTGTATGAAGAGAAGCAGGGGGACGATAATAAATGTTAGATACTTCATAGTATGGAGACCTTGAGTTGAAAGGATATTGGGAGTGATTGTAAATATATCCGCTTTTACGGATTAGGCAAGCTTTCAGTCGTTATTGTTCAACACATTATGGCAACAACTTCTGGAACTCCCGATCCAGTCGGGTGATTTCAGCAGAAATATGTGATGTGATCATCCCTTGCATTTCATTGACACTGATTCCAAAATGCTTTACATTCCTGAATTATGATACAGAGAATTGCACAACTCCCCGACAGACAATCCTTCTTTCTGTTTGGTCCGCGTCAGACCGGCAAAAGCTCGCTGGTTCAATTACGCTTTGGCAATTCCGCCTGGTCTGTGAGTCTGCTCCATTCCGAGGATTACACTCGCTATGCCAAACATCCCGGGCAATATCGTCTGGACGCCGCTGAAAAAATCTCGAAAGGAATGAACCGTTTTATTCTGGACGAAGTTCAACGTATTCCTGAGCTGCTGAACGAAGTTCATGCCCTGTTAGAGCAATTTCCCCACTGCCAGTTTATCATGCTCGGTTCCAGTGCCAGAAAATTGATGCGGGGCGGTGCCAATCTGCTCGGGGGGCGTGCGGTCAGACGTTTTCTGTTTCCTTTTACCCGACAGGAACTAGGGGATGCTTTCCGGTTGGATGACGCACTGCGCTTCGGGACACTGCCGCCCCTGACGGCTCTTTCCGATGCCGACAGGCAGGACATTTTGCGCGCCTACAGTAACACATACCTGCGTGAAGAAATCCAGATGGAAGGACTGGTGCGCAATTTGGGTGGATTTTACCGTTTTCTGGAAGTTGCGGCCAGCGCATCGGGGGAACTGCTTAATTTTACCAACATTGCCCGCGAGTGCCAGTTACAGGCGCGGTCGGTGCTATCGTATTACGAAATTCTTGAAGATACCCTGATAGGATTTCGCTTGCTCCCCTGGATGAAGAGCGAGCGAAAGCGGTTGGTTGCCCATCCAAAATTCTATTTTTTCGATACCGGCATTACCAACGCAGTCAACAGACGCCTTGCCGACCCGCCTGACTCAAGGCTCTACGGTCGTCTTTTTGAGCACTTCATGATACTGGAAGCGTACCGACATCTCCATTACAGCGCCTCGGAAAGTCGATTGTTTTACTGGCGCACCAACACCGGCGCAGAAGTTGACCTGTTGATTGAGAAACATGGCACGCTGATCGGCGCATTTGAATTCAAATCTTCCTTGGAAGTAGGCGGTGATGACTTTTCAGGACTCCGGGCCTTCCGCAGTGACAACCCGGACACTCCGTTGACGGTCGTCTACCGTGGTTTACACCCATACGAGACGGATGGAATCCGTGTCATTCCCTGGCAGCAGTTTCTAACTGATTACTGTACAGAAGCCTCAATCAATGAGGCGAAATAGCGCACGTTATATCCTTTGATGCGGAAAGACGAATACAGCCAGAACGGCATAAAAGTTGTCGGCTGGGAAAAATGTGGAGAACTATTGAAATGAAACATCTCGCACAAACCCTGAAAGCCCTTTCCGATCCGATCCGCCTGCGGATCATTCTGCTGCTGCAGGCCGAAGGTGAACTCTGCGTCTGCGACCTGATGGCAGTGCTCAAGCTTCCCCAGTCTACCGTATCCCGGCACCTTGCCTATCTCAAACGGAGCTGCTGGGTGGACATCCGCCGCGAGGGGGTGTGGATGTACTACTCGCTGAGCCAGGATAGCTGCGACATCTGCAATGAGTTGCTCCAAACCCTCAAACGATATGCCAGCATTCTTCCTGAGGCTACCTCAGACCGTACTGCGCTGGCCGCCTTCCTCAGAGAGAAACCCACCGGCTGTTCCTGATTTTTTCTCTTGATATATCCGTAAAAGCGGATATAATTGCCTGCATGAAAAAACAAATTCTTTTCCTTTGTACCCACAACTCATGTCGCTCCCAGATGGCCGAAGCTTTGGCCAATCACTTCTTGGACGACACCTGCCAAGCCTTTTCCGCCGGAACCGAGTCCACACGAGTTAACCCATTGGCAGCTCAGGTACTGGCGGAACTTGGCGTCGACACATCACTCCTTCGTTCCAAGACAATGGATGAATTCTCCGGCCAGAGATTTGATCATGTGGTTACACTCTGTGGTGATGCCAATGAAAAATGTCCGCTCTTTTTTGGCGGAGTTGAGCGCCTCCATCATGGCTTTGAAGATCCGTCACGGCTTCGTGGCAGTGAAGAAGATCTCCTACCCGAATTCCGCCGCGTGCGGGATCAAATCAAAAGATGGCTTATAGATTATTTTGGAGGTACTCAGTGAGTGAACATCTTACCCGCAAGCTTTCTTTCCTCGACCGCTGGCTGACCCTCTGGATCTTTGCCGCTATGGCGCTCGGCGTTGGTCTGGGATACTTCGTCCCTGGCACAGAGGCTTTCATCAATTCCTTCCAGGTGGGAACCACCAACATCCCCATCGCAATCGGTCTGATCGTCATGATGTATCCCCCCTTTGCCAAGGTAAAGTACGAGGATATGCCGGAAGTATTCAAGAACAAGAAAATTCTCGGCATCTCTCTTATCCAGAACTGGATTATCGGTCCGGTGCTGATGTTTGTACTCGCGGCTCTTTTACTGCCGGACAAGCCGGAGTATCTGGTGGGGTTGATTATGATCGGCCTGGCGCGCTGCATCGCCATGGTGATCGTCTGGAATGATCTGGCAAAAGGCAATACCGAGTACGCTGCCGGTCTGGTGGCGTTCAACAGCATCTTCCAGGTGCTCTTTTACAGCGTTTATGCCTGGATATTCATTACTGTCTTACCGCCACTGGTCGGCTTGAAGGGTATGGAAGTAAATGTCAGCATTGCCGAGATTGCCAGGAGTGTTTTTATCTATCTCGGTATCCCCTGTATTGCCGGCGCATTGACCCGCCTGATCGGTGTCAAAGGCATGGGCAAGGAGCGCTACCACAACGAGTTTGTACCAAAAATCGGTCCCCTGACGCTGATTGCTCTGCTCTTCACCATCGTGGTCATGTTCAGCCTCAAGGGCAACCTGATCGTACAGTTACCTTTTGATGTGGTACGCATCGCAATCCCGCTTGCCATCTACTTTATTGTCATGTTTGTGGTGTCGTTCTGGATGGGAAAAAGGCTTGGCGCTGACTACAGCAAGACCACCACTCTGGCCTTCACTGCTGCCAGCAACAACTTTGAGTTGGCAATAGCCGTGGCGATTGCGGTTTTCGGGCTTAACTCAGGCGCCGCCTTTGCTGCCGTCATCGGCCCACTGGTTGAGGTGCCGGTCATGATAGGGCTGGTCCATGTAGCCTTCTGGTTTCAGCGGCGCTGGTTTCCGGGACAGCTCTAAATCAAATCCCCCCCAGGCCCCTTGCAAAGGGGGGCATATTTTTGGACGAAACAGTCTATTGAAAGCGACATAGTTTCGAGGTGTTTTTCTGTCATTTTATGTGAGTGATCAATCCGTTACTCAAGGAGCAGGCCATGCTTAAAAGCTTTGCCGACTACATAGTCTTCACAATCATTGGCCTTGTTCCGGGTTCCCGTTTGGGCGAAGCACTTGATTTCTTCATTTATGACACACTAAAAATATTCCTGCTGCTGACGACAATCATCTACGTCGTTGCGATCATTCGTACGTCCTTCCCTCCAGAAAAAACCAAGCGCATGCTCTCTCATAAGCGGGAATACATTGGCAATGTCCTGGCTGCCCTGTTGGGAATTGTAACCCCCTTCTGCTCCTGCTCGGCAGTGCCACTCTTCATAGGCTTTGTCGAATCAGGCGTGCCATTAGGCGTCACTTTCTCCTTTCTAATTTCGTCGCCAATGGTCAACGAAGTTGCACTGATAATGCTCTGGGGGCTGTTCGGTTGGAAGATTGCCTTGATTTATGTCGGTACCGGCTTGGTTGTGGCAATTGTCGCCGGCATCGTAATCGGCAAACTGAAGATGGAAAAGTATGTTCAGGATTATGTCTGGGAGATGCAGGTCGGTAATGCCGAGATAGTACCGTTAAACTTTCGTGAGAAGCTTGGGTATGCTCATGAATACACTCTGGAACTTCTGAAAAAAATCTGGCCCTATGTGATAGTCGGCGTCGGATTGGGCGCTTTTATTCACGGCTTTGTGCCGCAGGATTTTCTGGCTCGCTGGGCAGGACCGGACAATCCGTTTGCCGTACCAATCGCAGTCGCGCTGGGCGTCCCGCTCTATAGCAATGCCGCTGGCGTTATTCCCATTATCCACGCATTAATGGAGAAAGGAATGGCAATTGGTACAGTGCTGGCGTTTATGATGGCGGTCACGGCGCTGTCACTGCCGGAGGCAATTATTCTCAAAAACGTCTTGAAGAATAGACTTTTATTAACATTCTTTGGCATAGTGGCGACGGCTATCATTTGTGTTGGGTATCTGTTTAATGCACTATTATAAAAAAACGGGGGGCATGGATTATGAAAATCGAAATACTCGGCACCGGCTGTTCAAAGTGCAAGTCTCTCTATGAAAACACAAAGAAAGCTGTCGAAGAGAGCGGCAAGGATGCTGAAATCATCAAGGTTGAAGAGATACCAAAAATAATGGCCTACGGAGTCATGAGTACCCCGGCGCTGGTGATCGACGGTCAGGTCAAGTTCTCCGGTAAGGTTGCATCAATCGGTGAAATAATGGGGCTGCTGCCATGAAACAAATTTATGCAGTAATGCTTCTGTTGCTCACCACTATCGCACATGCTGAACTTCCTGGCGCGACGGCAGCAGTCGTCAATCAAGCTCTCTCTTCTGGAAAGCCAACAGTAATCGACCTGGGTGCCCGTACCTGTATCCCCTGCAAAAAGATGGCCCCGATTCTTGAGTCGCTGTCTGGAGAGTATCGTGGTAAGGCACACGTTCTCTTTATTGACGTTCACGAAGATCAAGCCGCCGCCCAGAAGTTCCGAGTTCAGATGATTCCGACACAGATATTTTTCAATGCACAGGGCAAAGAGGTCAAGCGCCATATTGGCTTCATGGACAAAGCTGACATCTTGAAAGAAATGAAGGTTGCAGGTCTCAAATGACGTTCCTGGATAACATCGAACAGATCATCACGCTCTATCCATTGATTGCCTTTGGTGCAGTATTTCTGGCCGGGGTAGTGTCTTCTGCCTCACCCTGCGTATTGGCCACAATTCCACTTGTAGTTGGTTTTGTTGGCGGCTACAGCGATGGCGACAAGGGGAAGGCCTTCCGATATTCGTTGGTCTTTGTCCTCGGACTTTCACTGACCTTCACTGCGTTTGGTGCAGCGGCGGGTCTGCTGGGCACCATGTTCGGTACCCTGGGTGGACCGTGGTATCTTATTGCCGGAGTCATTGCATTGGTCATGGGTGGGCAATTGATGGGGCTGTACGAGATCCACCTCCCCATCAAGCGCGATTTTAAACCAAAGCAAGGTGGCATTGTCGGTGCTTTTTTGCTGGGGCTGTTTTTTGGTGTCGTATCTTCACCCTGCGCTACACCGGTACTGGTTGTTCTATTGACGCTGGTGGCTGGCAAGGGTCAGGTTTTTTATGGCATCGCGCTGTTGTTCTGCTACGCTATCGGCCATTGCCTGCTGATGCTCTTTGCCGGCACCTTCACCGGTTTTGTGGAAGGTTTCGTCAAGGCGCGTGGAGTGGTCAACTTTTCTCTGTGGGCCAAGCGGGTCAGCGGGTTGGTAGTAGCGATCGTAGGCGGCTGGTTTTTCTGGCAAGGCCTGGGGATTTAATGCCCCTTCCTTACTTTTCATACATGGTGATATATAGCAGCTACAACTATAATTTATGCCCACCCTCAACCTCTTAAGTCGGCGCATGCCACTGTAATGTTAAATAGTTATAGCTGATTTAAGTGTCGTAAAATGGTCGCAAAACTGACTGTGTGTCATGTATTGTTTTGGATGTGTAGCTTAGCAGGTAATAGTGACCCGCAAGATAGCGCAATATAGTTTCATGAGCTAAGTAACTGATATCACATGACAAGTCTTATAAAAGCAATATTTAACGTAAAAAAGCTATTGACGTTAGAAGTAAGGTAAGTTATACATATCTTCTACTTCATGTCGCGGGGTGGAGCAGTCTGGTAGCTCGTCGGGCTCATAACCCGAAGGTCATAGGTTCAAATCCTATCCCCGCAACCAAAAAAAGTCAGTGGGTTAGCTAATTAGCTAACCCACTTTTTTGCTTTTTCAGGCACCGCAGAAAAAAATCAATTCTGCTGGGGGGACTTATGGCATATATTGAGTGTGAAAAAAGTTTTGAGCTTGATATCGAATGTTTTGATGAGCACCATAGACATTTGGTCAGTCTTATAAGCAAAAGCTATAACAAACCTTAAAACTGGCTCTGATTCGGCTCCTCAACATACTGTTTGTATGCCTTCTCGCCTCATTACTTGCCGCCTTGGTGGCTTCTTTGATTTGAAATTGGAATAACCACTACTTTTGTTAGTTCATTTATTGCTCAGTCGAATAGTGCAATGCTTTCTTGCGATAATAATTCAATCTCTATCGGGGATTGCAATTGCTCCTTTGCCAAGTTTTACAGCAAGTTCTTTCGCTGCCTCCGGATCAAGATGTTTGCCGACACGAACACGATACCACGTGCCTTTTTCACCCAGATGAGACTCAACGATAGTGGCATTGTATCCTTTCGCTGTCAGTTTGCTGCGGAGTGATTCAGCTTCTGATTTGAGGCTGAATGAAGCGACCTGGACAGTATGGCCGCTGGCTTCCGGATGAATGGAGCTTGCCGGTTTTGCCGGAGTGGTCTTGAGAGGCTGGGTTTGAGCGGTTTCGTCCGGTTGGGGTGGTGCCGGCTTGGCCACGTTGGTGGGCATCGCCGCCTGCAGGGGGAGTTTTGCCGGTTTCTCATCCTTCAAATTATTGATTCCACTACCCAGAGTATTACTCCTCTGACCACTCGGAAGTGTCTTGTAAAAGCTCAGTGGAGGATCATTCACTGGTGGCGATGTAATAGCGGCCGGCGGTTGGGCGGGGGGGCTCTCCACTTGAGGCTGTGTCGCAGTCACCGGTGTTGCACGTTGCTGTTCAGGAGGTGCCTGTTCTTTTTTGGCCTGTTGCGGACTGTTTTCGAGGCTCTGTTGTTCCATTGCTGCCTTAAACGCTTTTTTTGCTGATCGCTGAGCAACCCACCAGCCACTGCCAAAGCCGATGGCGAGGCATAGGATCCCGGTAATTAAGACAGTAAACAGTGTTCCTCCAGATGAAGATTCTTTGCGCGGGCGACTTTGCCCCGCCTTGAGAACGCTGCACGATGTTTTTGGTTCACTGTAATCAATGCGCATGGTGCCTCCGCTACATCCGTTCCGGTGCAGTTATGCCCAGGATAGAGAGGGCGTTTTTCAGGGTTTGAGCGGTTCGTCTCAGCAGGTAGAGCCGTGCTTCCGTAAGGGGGCGGTCCTCGCTGATGACCCGGTTTTTGTTGTAGAAAGTGTGGAAACAGCTGGCCAATTCACTCAAGTAATAGGTCAGACGATGGGGCTCCAGATGAACGGCACAATCATCGACGGTGTCGGGTAGTGCTGCCAGAAGTTTGATCATCTGAAGATCCTCCGGTGTAGAGAGGCAGGCCAGGTCGGCAGGTGCAGGTTTTTCGGGTGCATTGAAACCTTTTTCGCCAGCATTGTCAAAAATACTGCAGATACGGGCATGGGCGTACTGGACATAATAGACCGGGTTTTCATTGGTCTGCTGTTTTGCCAGGTCTATGTCGAATACCAGCTGGGCATCAGGCTTGCGCATCAGAAAAAAGAAGCGGGTTGCGTCCCGGCCAACTTCATCAATGAGGTCGCGCAGTGTGACATAACTGCCGGCCCGTTTGGAAATTTTGACCTCTTCACCACCGCGCATGACCGTCACCATCTGGTGCAGTACATACTCGGGCCACTCCTGAGCAACGCCGATGTCCAGAGCCTGAAGTCCGGCGCGCACGCGAGTGACGGTGCTGTGGTGATCGGAGCCCTGTTCGTTGATAACCCTGGTAAAGCCGCGTTCCCACTTGGCCTGGTGATAGGCGACATCGGGAACAAAATAGGTATAGCTGCCGTCAGCCTTACGCATGACGCGATCTTTGTCGTCGCCGAAAGCGGTGGAGCGGAGCCAGAGGGCGTTGTCCTGCTCATAGGCGTGGCCGTTGGCAATCAACTTCTGAACAACCGCATCAACTCTCCCTTCGCTGTAGAGTGCTGATTCCAGCGTGTAGACATCGAACCTCACATCGAACGCTTCAAGGTCAAGGTCCTGCTCGCGGCGCAGCCAGGCGACGGCAAAATGTCGGATGTCATCACTGTTTTCAGGGTCTCCGCAGGCGGTGGTATGCAGATCTGCGGCCTCTACGGTTTCCCGGTTCAGATAGGCTCTGGCCACATCCCTGATATATTCGCCCTGATACCCGCCTTCCGGCCAGCGGGGGTCATCCGGTCCGATGCCGAGACAGCGCAGCTGGACAGAAAGGGCGAGATTACTGATCTGGACGCCGGCATCGTTGTAGTAAAATTCACGTGTCACATCCCAGCCGGCGGCATCCAGTACGCGGCAGAGCGTGTCACCGATAGCGGCTCCGCGGCCATGACCAATATGCAGAGGACCGGTTGGATTGGCACTGACAAACTCTACCTGCACCTTCTTCATGGCTCCGCTTGTTGTCCGCCCAAACCGGTCACCCTCTTGTTCAATTTCAAGGAGAGTGTCAAGCCATGCTGACTGAGCAACGAATACGTTGATGAAGCCCGGTCCGGCGATTTCGCTCTTAGCCAGCAGGCCGTCGCCGTTGCCGAGGTATTTGATAATAATCTCAGCAACCTGGCGTGGCGCTTTGCGCTCGCCTTTTGCCAGCTGCATGGCAATGTTACAGGAAAAATCTCCATGTTCGGGATTGACAGGATGGCCGATGATAATGGCTGGTAGCGGGAATGTCGTCAGTTCTTGTGCCGCGTGGGCTTTGAGCAGTGCAGATTCAAGCAGGGGGGCTATCCGGTTTCGCATCATTGTTTTGGCTGTTCTTTCTGGTCGGTGGCTTTATTGTCTTCCGGAACTTCTTTAATGCTGACATCCCGGGAAAAATCGGGACATCTGGCCCCGTTGTCCTGGATGCTGAATCGTTTTGAGCAGTTTTCGCGCCAGGCACAGACGGCACATCTTTGTGGTGACATGACTAAATCCTAAATCTTGGTAAAATAGGCTGAACCGCAGAGGGCGCAGCAAAAAAAGCAGGTGCTTCCAAGCGAGGTTTGCAGGATTACTGCTGTTTCTTTTCCTGGGGAAACTGGTAGATTACTTCATTACTGCGCACAAGACCAAAATCCTTGCGAGCAATACTTTCGAGGTAGCGCCGGTCTGATTTAAGCGCCACAATTTCTCGCTTCATTTTTTCATTTTCAGTTCTGCTGTCGGCCAAACGCACTTCAATTTTGTTTTTATCCTGTTTGAGTTCAAATATCCGCAGCAAACCTTTATCGCCAAAAACAGTGAAAAAGAGGATGAATGCCAGGCATCCGAGCGGAATGAAATACATCTTTTTTTGTAGAGGCAGGTTAAACATTTACCCTTTTCCGATCCTTTGGGCAAAATATGCCGCTGTCGTTTTGAGACCGTCATGCAGGGCTACCGCGGGCTCCCATGCCAGTTTTTCGCGAGCCAGAGAGATGTTGGGCTGACGCTGTTTCGGATCATCCTGCGGCAGCGGCTGAAAAATGATTTTCGACGTTGAGCCGACTATTGTAATGATTTTTTCAGCAAACTCAAGGATTGTATTCTCAACCGGGTTACCAAGATTAACCGGACCGATAAAACCGTCACATTCCATCATGCGGATCATTCCCTCAACCAGATCACTGACATAGCAGAACGAGCGTGTCTGGGAGCCGTCGCCGTACACGGTAATATCTTCATTGCGGAGTGCCTGCAGGATGAAGTTTGATACGACGCGACCATCGTTTTCGGCCATGCGCGGGCCATAGGTGTTGAAGATGCGGATGATGCGGATGTCTACATTATTCTGGCGGTGGTAGTCCATCATCAGTGTTTCGGCTACCCGCTTCCCTTCATCGTAGCAGCTGCGAATACCGATCGGGTTGACGTTGCCCCAGTAATCTTCCGTCTGCGGATGCACGTTGGGGTCGCCGTAGACCTCAGACGTGGAAGCCTGCAGGATACGGGCTTTGACCCGCTTGGCCATTCCCAGCATGTTGATGGTGCCCATGACGCTGGTTTTAGTGGTTTTTACCGGATTATACTGGTAGTGAATCGGAGAGGCAGGGCAGGCGAGATTATAGATGCGATCAACTTCAAGCAGGATCGGTTCGGTGATGTCATGCCTGACCAGTTCAAAACGATGACTGTCCATCAGATGAATGATGTTGTTTTTGCTGCCGGTGAAGAAATTATCCAGGCAGATAACGTCATGTCCTTCGTTCAAAAGTCGCTCGCAGAGATGTGAACCGACAAAACCGGCGCCACCGGTTACCAGTATACGCATATTATTTTACCCCTCCGGTGATCCCGCCGCTGCAGCGACCGAGCGGGACATAGGTGAAGCCGCCGGCAGCCATCCGGTCAGGCTTGTACAGGTTACGGCCATCCACGACAATTGGCGATCTGAGGGCGGTCTTGATGCGGTCAAAGTCCGGATTACGATACTCGCTCCAGTCGGTAATGATTGCCAGGGCGTCAGCTCCGTCCAGGATGGCATACTGGTTGCTGCTGTATTCGATCCGGTCGCCAAAATGATGGCGGGCTTCTTTAAGCGCTTCCGGATCATGGGCGCGCACGGTTGCGCCGGCAGCAAGCAGTCGTTCAATAATAGTAATAGCCGGGGCTTCGCGCATATCATCAGTGCGCGGTTTGAACGAGAGCCCCCAACAGGCGACGGTGCGCCCGACCAGGGGAAGCTCTTCATCAGGGGAACTGAGCAGTTTGAGCAGTTTATCAGCCAGCACTTCTTTCTGCAGTTCGTTAACCTCCTCAACCGCTTTCAGCAGCAGGAAATCATAGTTTGATTCTTCCGCAGTTTTAATAAGAGCCTTGACGTCTTTGGGGAAGCAGGAACCACCATAACCGGGGCCGGGAAACAGGAAGTCATAGCCGATACGCAAGTCGGAACCGATCCCCTCGCGAACGGCCATCACATCTGCCCCCATCCGTTCGCAGAGACCTGCTATCTGGTTCATGAAGGAGATGCGTGTGGCGAGCATGGCATTGGCGGCGTATTTGGTCATTTCGGCGCTGCGGATATCCATGACGATCATACGGTTCTGTTTGCGCATGAACGGGTCGTACAGCTCTTTCATTATTTCGGCGGTGCGGACGTTGTCGCACCCGATGACAACCCGGTCCGGTTTCATAAAGTCGTCTATGGCGGCCCCTTCCTTGAGGAATTCCGGGTTGGAGACAACATCGAATTCCAGATCAACACCACGGGCGGCCAATTCTTCCAGCACTGCAGCGCGAACTTTGTCGGCGGTGCCGACCGGAACGGTTGACTTGTCGACAATAATCTTGAAGCCGTTCATGGCGCGGCCGATATCGTGAGCGACGCCAAGGACATATTTGAGGTCGGCTGAGCCATCTTCTCCGGGAGGGGTGCCAACGGCGACGAAGCATACGAGCGATGCCTTGACCGCTTCCTCCATATCAACAGTGAAAGAGAGGCGGCCCTCAGACTGGTTGCGTACAATCATCTCTTTGAGGCCTGGTTCATAGATTGGAATAATACCCTGTTTAAGGTTGTCAATCCGCGCGTGGTCGATATCGACGGCGATAACGCTGTTGCCGCTTTCGGCAAAACAGGCTGCGGCCACCAGGCCGACATAACCGGCGCCAAAAATACAAATTTTCATGATCTTCTCCAAAATTAATAATTCTGAACTCTATAGCACACTATCCATCTGAAATTCCAGGTTTAATCTCGATTTATATCATTTTTCAATCTCAGCGCTTCACCATATGCCTCGCTCCGTGAAACCCCTGAAATCAGAGCGGCTTGCTTTGCGATATCTTTTAACGAAAAAGTGCCTTCAGCCATCAAGCGGCCCAGAACATTCTCCAGAGGCTCACTCTCCTGCAACGCAACAGCGCCCGGCGCGATTAACAGCACCACTTCGCCGCGTACAACACCCTGCGATACAGTAGCGATCACCTCCGATACCGTGCCGCGGATACACTCCTCAAACATCTTGGTAAGCTCCCGCGCCACTATCACCTGCCGCTCGCCGAGCACCTCTTGAACATCGTTGAGGGTATCTACCAATCTATGAGGGGCTTCATATAATATCAGTGTGCCGGGGAGGGCGCTCATTCCGGAGATGAAGGTGCGGCGCTTTCCCTGACGGGAGGGGGGGAAACCGGCGAATGTAAAGGTGTCGGTCGGCAGGCCGGAGGCAGAAAGAGCCGTGATGGCGGCGCATGCTCCCGGAAGCGGAACTACGGGAATCCCTTCGGCGACAGCATCGCGGACCAGTTGATAGCCCGGATCAGAGATACAGGGGGTGCCTGCGTCAGATATGAGCGCCACCGATTTACCCTGGCGCAGCGCGTGTAAAATCCGTTCCCCCTTGAGCTGCTGATTGTGGTCAAAATAGGATGTCAACGGTTTCGATATGCCAAAGTGGGTGAGAAGTCTGAGCGAGTGGCGGGTATCCTCGGCAGCAATCAGATCGACCTCGCCAAGAATTCGCACCGCCCGATAGGTCATGTCTTCGAGGTTACCGATCGGCGTGGCGACAATATAGAGGGTGGCGACCGTCATCGGCTTTGGGTCAAGCATGCGTATCCCCTGCTGTTTGTGAAAGTAATTTTTGCCATAATGGTGTACAAGGAAATGACTGTCAAGCTCGACATCAGGAAAAATACAATCCGTGCAGCCTTTTGCACACGCTGAGGACGTCCGATGACCAGAATAACACTGAACAAAAACGAAGATCGCCGCATCAAGTCGGGACACCCCTGGGTATTCAGCAATGAAATTCGTGAAGTCTCTGGAGAGCGCACCGCCGGAATTGCTGCCGAACTGTATGACGCCGCCGGCGGTTTCATCGGTATCGGCCATTATAATCCGCATTCGCTGATCGCCTTCCGGCTCGTTTCCCGGCAGCGGGAGGATATCGACAGCGAAGCGTTTTTTGAAGGACGGATTGCCGCCGCTCTACCGCATCGTCAGCTTCGCTATCCCGATTTGTCCACCTTCCGTGCTGTCTATGGAGAAAGTGACTTCCTGCCGGGATTGGTTGTTGATAAATACGCTGATTACCTGTCGGTGCAGTTTCTTTCTGCCGGTATGGATTGTCGGCGCGGGCAGATTGTCGCAGCGCTCCGGAACGTGCTGGCACCGCTTGGTGTTATTGCCCGTAACGACGTGGCTGTGCGCAAGCTGGAAGGATTGAACGAAACGGTCGAGGTCCTGTGGGGCGACATTCCCGACCGGGTTGAGATGGTGGAGAATGGTCTCCGCTTCCAGGTAAGTCTTCGGGACGGGCAGAAAACAGGCGGGTTTCTCGATCAAAAACAGAATCATCTGCTGCTGCGCGACATCTGTGCCGGGAAAAAAGTGCTCGACTGCTTCTGCTACACCGGGGGGTGGGCGATTCATGCGGCCACATTTGGTGCTCTGTCGGTGCTGGGAGTTGATATTTCAGCGCGGGCTGTGGGACAGGCGAGCAGTCACGCCAAGTTGAATAAAGTGACCGACCGGGTGCGTTTTGAAGAGTGTGATGCTTTTGAGCGGTTACGTTCGCTCCATCAGGAAGAGGAGCGTTTCGGGGTAATTGTGATGGATCCTCCCGCTTTTGTCAAAAGCCGCAAGAACATCGCCGAGGCGACGAAGGGATATCTGACGGTCAACCGCCGGGCACTGGAACTGCTGGAGCCGGGCGGTTACCTGATCACCTGCTCCTGCTCATACCTCATGGGGCGCGAAGCGTTTCGCGATATGCTGATTCAGGCGGCCCGCCTGGCAAAACGTGAGGTGCGACTGGTGGAAACATGCTCTCAGGCGGCGGATCATCCGGTGCTGCTGTCATTCCCGGAGGCGGAATATCTGAAATGCTTTGTGCTGCAGGCGGTATAACCCGTGTTCCTGATTCTGCTCGTTGTGGCGCTTCTCTGTAGTCACCCCGCTGCCACTGCTGCCGAGGAGTTTGAGGTCGCATCTCCGCCGACTATTATAGTCGGCGGAGATCGCGATTACCCGCCGTATGAGTTTCTTGACAAGGATGGCCGGCCGACCGGCTATAATGTCGATCTGACCCGCGCCATTGCTGAGGTCATGGGGATAAAGGTCGATTTCCGTTTCGGCGGCTGGTCGGAGATGCGCACCGCCCTGATTGGAGGCTTCGTCGATGTTCTGCAGGGAATTTCCTATTCGGAAGAGCGCACCAGAACCGTCTCGTTTTCCCCTCCGCATGCCATCATCAATCATGCCATTTTTGCCCGCAGGGATACCCCGGCGGTCAGTACGATTGAAGAGCTGCGCGGCAAGGCGATTATCGTGTTTCGTGACGGCATCATGCACGATTATCTCGCCTCGCTCGGCTTTGCAAAAAATCTGATAATGACCGAAACGCCTGCTGATGCACTGCGATTGCTGGCATCAGGGAAACACGACTATGCAGTGCTGGCCATGCTTCCCGGCATGTACATCATCCGCGAACACAAGTTGTCCAATCTGGTCCCGGTCGCGAGGAGTATTTCGACCCAGAAATATTGTTATGCGGTCAGGAAAGGGAATGAAGAGCTGCTGGCGCGCTTCAACGAGGGGTTGGCGATTCTGAAGAAAACCGGCCAGTATCAGGAAATTTATGATCGCTGGCTGGGGGTACTCGGCCCGCCGAAAATAACCCTGGAAAAGGTCGCCTGGTATGCAGCCATGGTGCTCGGGCCGCTGTTTATTATTCTGGCTGGAACGGTGCTCTGGTCCCGGACCCTCCAGAAGCGGGTTGCCCAACGGACAGAAGAGCTGGCGCTGGAAGTAGTTGAACGGAAACGTGCCCTGGACGAACTGAAACGCCATCAGGACAAGCTTATACAGGCCGATAAAATGGCGTCTCTCGGTATTCTCGTCGCCGGCGTCGCGCATGAGATCAACAATCCGAACGGCTTGATCCTGCTCAATATGCCGATCCTGCGCGAGGTGTACCGGGATGCGGAGGACCTGCTTGAAGCTCAGTATCTGAGCCAGGGAGATTTTACCCTTGGCGGCCTGCCCTACTCACGCATGCGCGACGAAGTTCCCCATCTGCTGGAGGAGATGCAGGAGGGGGCCAATCGTATCAAGCGGATTGTTGAGGAGCTGAAGGACTTTGCGCGGCTGGACACATCGGCAGCGCTTGAGCCGGTTGACGTCAATGCCGTTGTGAAAGCCGCTGTCCGTCTGGTTGATTCGTCGCTCCGATCTTCGACAAACCGCTTCGAAGCGAGCTGCGCCCCCTCTCTTCCGGCTATTTTAGGCAACTCCCAGCGTATTGAACAGGTTGTCATCAATCTGATTTTGAATGCCTGTCAGGCGCTGCCGGATATTGAACACGGAATTTCGTTGTGTACCTGTCACGATGAAGCTGCCGGTGCGGTGGTACTTACCGTGACAGATGAAGGATCCGGCATTGCGCCCGAACATATTATGCACCTGACCGATCCCTTCTTCACCACCAAACGGGAAAGCGGCGGTACCGGACTCGGCCTGTCGGTATCGGCCACCATTATCAAAGAGCACAACGGGTCTCTTGAATTTGCTTCAACTCCCGGAGTCGGGACAACCGTGACCCTGACCCTTCCCGTCGCAGCGAGGAGCTAACCATGCCATTATCCCTCTATCCCCATTTCGGCGTTCTCCTGGTTGATGACGAAGCGGCCTGGCTCCGCTCGCTGCGCCTTACGCTGGAGCGTTCCGCCGGCATCACCAACATCATGACCTGTCAGGAGAGCAGCACGGTTATGGATCTGCTGGAGCAGCATGAAATCGGGTTGGTACTGCTCGATCTGAATATGCCGCACCTGGGCGGTGACCAGTTGATCTGCCTGATAGCAGAGCGGCACCCGGAAATAGCGGTTATTGTCATCAGCGGCATGAACCAGATTGAAAGTGCAGTCAACTGCATCAAGCAGGGAGCCTTCGACTATTTTGTCAAGACGGTTGAAGAGGATCGTCTGGTCAGCGGTGTGATGAGGGCAATCCGGGTGTTGGAGCTGGAGCGGCAGAACCGTGAGATGTCGAGCCGGATGTTGTCGGGAGAACTCAAACACCCGGCGGCCTTTGCCGGCATTGTCACCACTGATCGCGCCATGCATGCTATCTTTTCCTACATTGAAGCGGTCGCCCTCAGCACGGAGCCGCTGCTGATCCTCGGAGAAAGCGGCGTCGGCAAGGAGCTGATCGCCAAAGCCGCCCACACGTTAAGTGGCTGCCGGGGTCAGCTGGTTTCGGTAAACGTGGCGGGACTGGATGACGTTGTTTTTGCTGACACACTGTTCGGGCATGTCCGCGGCGCCTTCACCGGGGCTGATCAGCCCCGGCGCGGTATGATTGAGGAGGCGACTGACGGCACGCTTTTTCTCGATGAAATCGGTGATTTGAGTATTGCATCACAGGTAAAGTTGTTGCGCCTGCTCCAGGAGGGGGAATATTTTCCGCTTGGCAGTGATCGCCCGAAACGCCTCAAAGCGCGGGTGGTGGTGGCAACGCACCAGAATCTTGCCCTCAAGCAGGAGAGCGGCTCATTCCGGCGCGACCTCTATTACCGGCTCTGCACCCATCTGGTGCAGGTCCCGCCGCTGCGGGAACGCAAAGGAGACCTGCCGCCGCTGCTGGATCATTTTCTCGAAGAGGCTGCCCGTGCACTCGGCAAGAAGAAGCCGACGCCACCGCGGGAGCTGCTCCAGCTTTTAGCGACCTACGCGTTTCCGGGTAATGTCCGGGAACTGAAGGCGCTCGTTTACAACGCAGTAAGTGTTCATCGTGACCGGGTTCTCTCAATGGATACCTTTCTGAAAACAATCATTCGTCCCGATACAAAACAGACCACACCTGATGTTTCTCAAGCGGAAAAAAATCTCTATGCCGGTCTCGAACGCCTGCCGACCTTTGGCGAGGCGGCGGAACTGCTCGTTGAAGAGGCCATGACCCGCGCCAATGGCAATCAGACAATTGCCGCCCGCCTGCTCGGGATTTCACAACCGGCGTTGAGCAAGCGGCTGAAATTGCGGGGGATTGTGTAGGCAAATCCCCCCTAACCCCCCTTTAAAAAGTGGGGGACTGAAAGGCCTCCCCCTTTACAATGAGGGACTGAAAAACCTCCCCCTTTATAATGAGGGACTGAAAAACCTCCCCCTTTATAAAGGGGGATCGAGGGGGATTTGCTTTTGATCTGCTGTCTCTCAATCCAAAGGGTCATAACCCTGGTTATTGGCTATAACCGAGGTTATAGCCGTATAACATACTTAAATTACATGTAATTCCCTGTTTATCCCCTCGCCGCATCACTCTCCCGGTTATACCTCTTGTATTGTTCCATACGCCGAAAATAACTAAATATATCATCTATAACAGCCACTTAAAAACGTATACACTTTTGGCACTCCTATTGCTCTTAGAACGGTACCAACGGAGAACCACACCAGTCTGCAGAGGAAAAAGGAGCCACATCATGAACGGGAAAAAGTTTTACCAGCATCTGTACTTTCAGGTATTGACCGCCATCAGCATCGGCATCTGCGTCGGACACTTCTACCCTGAAACCGGGGCCGCCATGAAGCCGCTTGGTGACGGCTTTATCAAACTGATCAAGATGATTATCGCCCCGGTCATTTTCTGTACGGTGGTAACCGGTATTGCCGGCATGGAAGACATGAAAAAGGTTGGCCGGGTCGGTGCCAAGGCGCTTCTCTATTTCGAGGTTGTTTCAACGCTGGCACTTGCCATCGGTCTGCTCGTCGTGTCGGTCATTCAGCCGGGTGTCGGCATGAACGCCGATGTCACAAAACTCGACACCAAGGCGCTGACGGCTATAACATCGAAGGGTCAGGCGCACAGCACCGTTGACTTTCTGATCAATATCATCCCCAACACGGTCGTGGATGCCTTTGCCAAAGGAGATATCCTCCAGGTCCTGTTCTTTGCCCTTTTCTTCGGTTTTTCACTCTCCTTGCTCGGTCAGCGCGGCAAGGTGGTTTTCAACCTGATCGACGAGATTACCCATGTGCTCTTCGGCATCGTCAACGTCATCATGAAGGCTGCTCCGATCGGCGCCTTCGGTGCCATGGCCTTCACTATCGGCAAATTCGGTCTTGGCTCGCTGACAAAACTCGGCATGCTGATGGGGAGTTTTTACCTGACCTGCCTGCTGTTCATCTTTATTGTCCTCGGTTCGATTGCCAAGATGTGCGGTTTCAGCATCTTCAAATTCATCAAGTACATCAAGGAAGAGCTGCTGATTGTGCTGGGAACATCGTCTTCCGAATCAGTACTGCCGCGGATGATGGCAAAGCTGGAGAATCTCGGCTGCACCAAGTCGGTTGTCGGTCTCGTTATCCCGACCGGATACTCCTTCAATCTTGACGGAACCTCCATCTATCTGACCATGGCCGCCGTTTTCGTGGCTCAGGCGACCAACACGCCGCTGACATTGATGCAGACGCTGACGATTCTCGGCGTGCTGCTGCTCACTTCAAAAGGTGCCGCCGGCGTTACCGGCAGCGGCTTCATCACCCTGGCAGCGACTTTTGCCGCCATTCCAACCATTCCGGTTGCAGGGTTGGCGCTGATCCTCGGCATCGACCGCTTTATGTCGGAAGCCCGTGCCCTTACCAACTTGATTGGCAACGGCGTGGCAACAGTGGTCGTATCCCGCTGGGAAAACGAACTGGATATGGAGAGGATGACACGGATGCTTAACAATGACACCGATCTGGAAGCAGAAGAGCCGGAGCTGGCTATGGAAGGCGAACCGGCAGCAGCTGAATAAACGCAGAAAAAACGAATCCAAATAATGTCTACAGGAGAGAGTCATGAAAAAAAATATTGTAATTGCCCTTATAACTATGCTGACAGGATTATTTGCCACTGCCGGGTTGGCGCTTGCTGCCGGTAAAGACGATGCCAAGTCCCTGGTAAAACATGCTGCTGCCTTTGTGAAATATCAGGGCAAAGGGAAAGCACTGGCCGAGATCAGCAAACCCAAAGGGCAATTTGATAAGGGTGAGCTGTATGTGTTCGCCTATGATCTTCAGGGAGTTATGGTTGCACACCCGAAAAATCCGACGCTAATCGGAAAAAACCTGATTGATGTTCCTGACAACGACGGCAAACTGTTCCGCCGGGATATCGTTGAAAAGGCGAAATCAAAAGGTTCCGGCTGGGTCGATTATATGTACCTGAACCCGGAAACCAATGAGGTCGAGCACAAGACCACCTACCTGCAGAAGGTGGGTGACCTCATCATCTGCTGTGGAGCCTACAAGGAATACAGCCATGACGGCGATTAGGCACAAATACCGGAGATGTGGAGAAAGTTGATGGCAAACAGACATAAGGATAATCCGCGTTACAATGTGGTATCGCTGCGGATCACCGATGCAGAAAAAGCGGTACTCGATGAAGTAATGCAGCGCACCCGGAAAAGTCTGTCAATGGTGATGCGGGAAGCGATTCTGCTCTACTCGCACGAAACGGCACTTTTCCCTGTCACGACAGAGCATTCAGTCTGAAACAAACATGATGCCGCAGGTGATCTCTGTGACGTCCTGACCGGTTACTGCAACAGATGCACAAACAGGCCGCTGCGCAGCTTGGGTTCGAACCAGGTTGATTTTGGCGGCATAATCTGGCCCTGATCAGCCAGTTCGATCAATTCAGCGATGGATGTGGGGTGTAGAGCAAATGACACGGCGTATTCGCCGGAATCAACCAGTCGCTCCAGCTCGTCGTTACCGCGAATGCCTCCGACAAAGTGTATGCGCTGATCGGTACGCGGGTTGCCGATGCCGAGCAGAGGCGACAGCAGATTGTTCTGAAGGATAGAGACATCCAGCCGCTCAACAGTATCCTGCTCGTTGATGATAGACTCGAGCGATTCCAGAAGATACCAGCTGTTATCAAGATACATGCCGAACTCGTGGCGGTCACCCGGAACCACCGGAACAGGTGACGAGGTGATTGTAAAACATGTGCTTACCTGCTTCATAAACTCCGACAGGCTGTGGCCGTTCAGATCTTTGACCGCCCGGTTATACGGCATGATATTGAGCTGAGTCTCTGGAAATATGACCGTCAGGAAGAAATTATATTCCTCACGGCCGCTATGGCCGGAATTTTTTGCGCGCCGCAGGTCACGGACACGACTGGCGGCGGCACTGCGGTGGTGCCCATCGGCAACATAGAGGTTCGGAATTGCGGCAAACAGCATGACCAGTCGTTCAATCAGAATGTGATCGCTGATGATCCAGGCGGTATGAATGACACCATCATCTGAGACAAAATCATATTCCGCTTCGCCGCAGGTAACCCCTTCAATAATACTTTCAACTGCTGCACAGGTTCGGGAGAGGTAGAATACCGGTTCGTCATTGGCATCGAGATAATCGATGTGTTTAACACGATCTTCTTCCTTATCAGCCCGCGTAAGTTCATGTTTCTTGATAACCCCGGCCTGATAGTCATCAACGCTGGTACAGACGACAAGACCGGTCTGACTGACAGATCCCATCTGCTGGCGATACACGTAGAAACAGTCGTGGCCATCCTGAGTCAATACTCCCCGTTGGATAAAATCATCCAGGTTAACCTTTCCGCGTACATATACGGACTCGTCATGAGGATCTATTGAGGGCGGAAGGTCAATTTCCGGCCGGGAAATATGCAGGAAACTGTCAGAATTGCCGGCGGCCATAGCACACGCTTCAGCAACATTCATCACATCGTAGGGAAGTGCAGACACTTTCTCCGCCAGCACTCTGGTTGGGCGCACAGCCCGAAATGGTTTAATAACAGCCATGATCTATTCTCCGCAACGTGCTAAAATATTAAAAATATCTGCGTGCGCCAACAAAACGCTTTTCAAAATAACTTTCATTGACTTCCGAGGCTCTGATTTCTTCGCCCCGGCGCGGGGCGTGCACGAACTTACCATTCCCGACATAAATTCCGACATGATTGATAGTATCGGCAGATGCTCCGAAAAAAACGAGATCACCATCTTTCAGATCATCTTTTGTCACCAGGTCACCGGCAGTAAACTGTTCGCGGGAGGTCCGGGGAATACTGAGACCGCAGAGGTTATACACCGCCCGGACAAAACCGCTGCAATCCATGCCATCAACCACATTATCGCCCCCCCACTTGTAGGGAATACCAACGAAACGCTCGGCGGTCCGGGCGGCTATTGCCCCCATTTCCCTGGTCTCCCGTGCAGGTTTTGGCGCAGGTTTTTCTTTTTCAGGCGGTTCCGTTGGCACAACAGGTTGAAGAGGGCCACTCGGTTTACGAATTTCATCCGGCGGGGACTTCTGCCATCCCGGTCCCTTGGCTTGACTAAAGACGACTTCGTGTGGGGGAGCAATGTAATAGCTGTCAATCATCCGCTCAGCCACAAGTCGCTTAGCCACGGCACGAGCCTTTTCCTTACTTGGAAAATCGCCAAAACGCACGGCATAGAGGCCATTGTCCTTGCGGAAATAGAAGGCTTCGATCCCCTTTTCCTGAAGCTTGGCGGTGAAACGTTCGGCGTTTTTTACATCGGCAAACGCACCCATCTGAATGGCATGGCCAAGTCGACTGATACCGGTCGCCTTTGCCGCATGAACAGTCAGAGTGGAAGTAACTATCAGTACGACTATAAGATATGCACGAAAAATCATGGGGCGCCATTTTTATCGAACAGAGTGGTAAAGCAATAAAGGGCGATAGTAGCCGCAATTGGCGCAGTGGTAAAGCAGAAATTTACCTCACAGGCGCCTTATGCCATTGACAGAGGGCATGCTTTTGCGGTAGTTTCACTCCGTTCAAAGGCTGAGAGGTCCCCCTGAATATGAATAGTGCCATTTTAGCTCAGTTGGTAGAGCACATCACTCGTAATGATGAGGTCGTCGGTTCGATTCCGACAAATGGCTCCAGAAAACAAAGGACTTAGGCAATTAGCCCAAGTCCTTTTTCTTCAAATTGTGCTTTTTTGTGATTGTTTCGTCACTGCAGGTAACTCCGATTCAATACGTCTTTCCCGGAACAAAGCAGCCACATTTGAGCGGGGATAAATTTAATTAAGGTTGTGTTATTATGTACTTCAATGAGGAATTTGAAACTCTGCCGCGGCCTGCGCTGGAAGCACTGCAGCTGAAACGGCTTCAGGCGGTTCTCGAGCGGGTGTATGCACATGTTCCCTTTTACCGGGATACTTTCAACGCAGCAGGCATCAAGCCGGGAGATGTGAAGTCTCTGGGCGACCTGGAGCGCCTGCCGTTCACCACCAAGCAGAACATGCGTGATTCCTATCCGTACGGTCTCTTTGCGGTGCCGATGGAGGAGATAGTCCGCATTCACGCGTCAAGCGGCACCACGGGAAAACCGACCGTTGTCGGCTATACCCGCAAGGATATCGATGTCTGGTCCGAATTGATGGCCCGCTCATTTGTATCTGCCGGAGCAGGTAAAGGCGATATCATTCACAATGCCTACGGATACGGATTGTTCACCGGAGGTCTTGGGGCGCATTACGGTGCAGAACGGCTGGGTGCATCGGTCATTCCGATATCAGGGGGCAATACCAAACGCCAGCTTATGATCATGCAGGACTTCGGTTCTTCTGTGCTTACCTGCACCCCCTCCTATGCTCTTTTCATGGCCGAAGAAGCCAGAGCCGAAGGGATAAATTTCAAAGATCTCCGCCTGAAGGTCGGTATCTTCGGTGCCGAACCATGGTCTGAAGCCATGCGCGACGAAATCGAGGCGAAACTTAATCTTGATGCTATCGATATTTACGGCCTGTCCGAAATTATGGGCCCCGGTGTCGCTATTGAATGTATCGAGGCAAAGCGCGGGCTTCATATATGGGAAGACCATTTCATCCCGGAGATCATAGACCCTGACAGCGGTCAACGCGTTGCAGAGGGTGAACGTGGTGAACTGGTCATTACAACCATCACAAAACAGGGGATCCCCCTGATCCGCTATCGCACCCGGGATATCACCAGCATCATCTATGAACCATGCATCTGTGGCCGCACGCACGCCCGCATCACCCGCATGAGCGGCCGTTCCGACGACATGCTCATTATCCGCGGCGTTAACGTGTTCCCTTCCCAGATCGAATCGATCCTGATCGGCATAGAAGGTGTTGAACCGCACTACCTGCTTGTTGTTGATCGTGTGGAAAATCTTGATACTCTGGAAGTGCATGTTGAGGTTGATGAGCGTATTTTTTCTGATGAGATCAAGATTCTGCAGCGGCTTGCCAAGCGGATTGAGAAGGAGATCAAGGATAAACTCGGCATCACCTGCACTGCCAGACTCGTGGAGCCTCGGAGCATTCAACGGAGCGAGGGCAAGGCCACAAGGGTTATTGACAAGCGTAAACTGTAACTGCCGCGTGCGGATAAGGGAGTTAGCTCATGAAAGTCGAACAGATCTCCATTTTTATTGAAAACAAGTCAGGGCGGTTGGCAGAGATCTCCCGGATTCTTGGCGAAAGCGGCATAAATATTCGGGCACTGTCGCTGGCAGATACCTCGGATTTTGGTATCCTGCGCCTGATCGTCAACGATGTTGAAAAAGCAAAGTCGGTGTTGAAAGAGTGCGGCTTTACCGTCAACAAAACCGAGGTGGTAGCTGTCGAAGTGCCGGACCGGCCCGGCGGGCTGTCGCACATTCTGAACGTTCTCGATTCTGAACAGATTAATGTCGAATATATGTACGCTTTTGGTGAACGATGTGGCGGCAACGCCGTGATCGTTTTCCGTTTTGATGATACCGATAAAGCCATCGAGACGCTCACCGGCAGCGGTGTCCACATTCTTGATGGTGAACGTCTGTACAGTATGTAGAAAACTATTTCCTGGGAGGCTGTTTAGTATGATGAAACGATTCGTTGTAGCGTGCTGTCTGTTGTGTATCTCTCTCCTGTCCGCCCCGGCATCCTTTGCTGCAGCCGGTGCCATCAAAATCGGCGGGCTGTTTGCCGTTACCGGTCCGGCGGCATTTCTTGGCGAGCCGGAGCGCAACAGCGCTAAAATGGTAGTCGAGGAGATTAACGCTGCCGGCGGCATAAAAGGGCGCAAGATTGAACTGGTAATTTACGATACTGCCGGTGACGCCACCAAGGCGGTGCAACTGGCCACCAAGCTGATCAAGGACGACAAGGTCGTCGCGATCATCGGCCCCAGCACCACCGGCGAATCCATGGCTGTTATACCGGTTGCCGAAAAAGAGCAGATACCGCTGATTTCCTGTGCGGCCGGGATAAAAATCACCGATCCGCCAAAAAAATGGATCTTCAAGACTGCCCAGAATGATACCCTGCGGTTGGCAGAATCTATGAACAGCTTCAGAAACAGAAACTTGCCAGGGTCTCAATCCTGACCGTATCTGACGGATTCGGCTCATCAGGGCGCGAACAGCTGAAAGCCCAGGCCGCCAGGTTCGGCATTGCCATTGTCTCCGATGATACCTACGGCCCCAAGGATACCGACATGACAGCGCAGCTTACCAAAATTCGCGGTATAAAACCGGACGCTATCATCTGCTGGGGTACCAATCCGGGACCGGCAGTCATCGCCAAAAATGCGAAACAGCTCGGCCTGAAAATTCCGCTCTACATGAGCCATGGCGTCTCATCGAAAAAGTTTATCGAACTTGCCGGAGACGCTGCTGAAGGGATCAGGCTGCCGTCGGGAAAAGTACTGGTTGCCGATGTGCTGCCGGCTTCAGACCCGCAGAAGAAAGCGTTGATGGCATTTGTCAAGGATTACCAGAACCATTACAAGGCGGAAGGCGATCACTTTGGCGGCCATGCCTGGGATGCCGTTATGCTGCTCAAAGGCGCTTTTGAAAACGGTGCGGACACGCCTGCTGCCATCCGTGATCAACTGGAGAAGACCAAACAGTTCCACGGCATCGGCGGCACGTTTACCTATTCTTCACAGGATCATGCCGGACTGGGCAAGGAGGCTTTTGTGCTGGTTGAAGTAAAAGACAAGGATTGGGTCATTGTAAAATAGCCATCGGATAGTTGAATTTTCTGTGGGGGCGGGCTGCTGTTCGCCCCCGCTTTTATGAGGTATAATGCAGTTCGATCAACTTCTCCAGTATCTCCTTTCCGGCCTGTCGACCGGCGCCATCTATGCGCTGATCGGCATCGGGTTTTCAATCATCTATAATGCCACCGGAATCATAAACTTTGCCCAGGGTGAGTTTGTCATGCTGGGCGGCATGGTGACGCTCCTGTTTCTGGAAACCGGCAAACTCCCCCTGTGGGCGGCCATCCCCTGTGCCGTCGCCGTCTCCACCGCATCAGGCATGCTGTTTGAACGGTTGGCGATCCGCCCGCTGCGCCAGCCGACCCCTATCAATCTGGTCATCATTACCATCGGCGGCAGCATCCTTATCCGCGGTCTTGCCATGCTGCTGTGGGGCAAGGATACCCACGCCATCCCGCCGTTTTCCGGAGAAGAGCCGCTTGCCGTCGGCGGTGCTACGATCCTGCCCCAGCACCTCTGGATCCTGGGAGTTACCCTGCTGATCATTGCGGCCAACAAATACTATTTCTATCACACCATCAGCGGCAAGGCGATGCGGGCATGCGCCTACAACCGTCGTGCCGCAGGCCTCGTGGGGATCGATGTCCGCCGCATGGTGCTGTTCTCGTTTATCATCAGCTCCGCAATGGGTTCGGTGGCCGGCATCATCGTCGCCCCCTTGACCATGACCGCTTATGATGTCGGTATCATGCTCGGATTGAAGGGGTTCTGTGCCGCCATCATCGGCGGTATGAGCAGCGGCGGGGCTACCGTGGTCGGCGGTCTGGTTCTGGGGATCCTCGAATCTCTGGGAGCCGGCTTGATTTCATCAGGCTACAAGGATGCCATCGCCTTTATCATTCTGCTTCTGCTCCTCTTTATCCGCCCACAGGGGCTTTTCGGCAAAGCCCAGAGCGAGAGGGTCTAGCAGATGAACCGCGACCTGATCAAATTTCTGGCGTTTGCCGCCCTGATTCTTACGATGCCGCTTGCCTTACATGGCGGCTATCTGATGAACGTGCTGGTGTTTGTCGGTATCCATACCATGCTTGCCATCGGTCTCAACCTCCTCCTCGGGTATGCCGGCCAGATTTCCCTCGGTCACGCCGGTTTTTTCGGGTTGGGCGCCTACCTGTCCGGCATCCTGACCGCTACCTACGGCTGGAATCCCTGGCTGGCCATGCCGCTCGCTGCCGCGGTTGTCGGTGGATTGGCGTTTCTGATCGGCTTCCCGATTCTCAAACTCAAGGGACATTATCTTGCCATGGCGACCCTGGGTATGGGCATCATCATGTATATCACCTTCAACGAAACCATCGGACTGACCGGCGGCCCATCCGGGTTGTCCGGCATACCGGCTATTGCCATCGGCACTCTGACCTTTGACAGTGATCAAAAAAACTTCTATCTGATCTGGACCTTTACACTCGGCATGATTCTGCTGACCCTGAACCTGGCGAATTCCCGGATAGGACGCGCCCTGCGGGCCGTGCACGATTCTGAGGTTGCCGCGCAGGTTCTGGGAATCAATGCCCGCCTGCTCAAGGTTCAGATTTTTGCCCTTTCTGCGGTGATTTCATCCATTGCCGGCAGTCTGTACGCCCACACCATGACCTTCATTTCTCCGGCATCCTTCGGCTTCAACTTCTCGGTTGAACTGCTCACCATGGTGGTCATCGGAGGGTTGGGGAGTATCTACGGCTCCTTTCTGGGGGCTGCGCTGCTGACCCTGCTGCCCGAGTTCCTGCGGGCGGCCCAGGACTATGACATCATTATCTACGGGGCTCTGTTGATGGTGATGGTGAAATACCTGCCGGGCGGTCTGGTTCGGGGCGTACCCGGTCTTTTCAGGAAGCTGATGAAAAAGAGAGGGGCACGGCATGCTTGAAGTTTCCGGCATTACCCAGATATTCGGCGGCGTCACGGCTCTTGAGGATGTGTCATTCGCCATCCGCAAAGGTGATATCACCGGTATTATCGGCCCAAACGGCGCCGGAAAGACGACGCTCTTTAACATCATCAGCGGAATCTACACCCAGACATCCGGGCGCGTCATGCTCAACAGCCGTGATGTGACCGGACTGCCTCCGGAAAAACTTGCCATGCTCGGTATGGTGCGCACTTTTCAGAATATCGAGCTGTTTGGCGGCATGTCGGTCATGGAAAACGTCATGGTCGGGCTCCATACCCGGAGTTCCAGCGGGCTGATGGCCTGTTCCCTCCGTTTACCCTGGAGCCGCAAGGAGGAGCATCGCATCCGTGCAGATGCCCGGCAATGGCTGGAGTTTACCGGAATCTCCGAATTGGCGGATGTGACGGCAGGCAATCTCTCTTTCGGTAAGGGGCGGATGCTGGAAATCGCCCGGGCTCTTGCGGTTGAGCCGGGCATCATCCTGATGGACGAACCGGCGGCCGGCCTCAACAGCCAGGAGACCCTCGAACTGGCACGTTTGATCAGGCGCATCCGTGACCTGGGCATTACCGTTGTATTGGTCGAGCATGACATGGAACTGGTCATGGATATCTGCGACCGGATCGTGGTCCTCAATCTTGGCTTCAAGCTGGCTGAGGGTACACCGGGCGAGATTCAGGAAAATCATGATGTTATCGCTGCATATCTGGGGGATGACGACTGATGCTGCGCCTTAAAAAGGTAAATACCTACTACGGCAAGGTACATGCCCTCAAGAATGTAACCCTGCTTCTGGCTGAAGGTGAAATCGTCACACTGATCGGCGCCAACGGCGCCGGCAAGACCACCATCCTCAACACCATTTCCGCTGTGACTCCGGCCTCTTCCGGCGAGGTGCTCTTCAACGATAGTCAGATCAGCGCGCTTGCTCCTGACCGGATCGTCAAACTGGGGATTTCACAGGTTCCGGAAGGGCGTCAGGTTTTCAAGCCGTTGTCTGTCGAGGACAATCTTGATCTGGGTGCCTACCTGCGCTACCGCAACGGTGAAAGCAAGGCGTCCATCCACACGGATATGGATCAGGTGTTCAGCCTGTTTCCACGTCTTCAGGAACGCCGTAAACAGCTGGCCGGTACCATGTCGGGAGGTGAACAGCAGATGCTGGCAATCGGCAGGGCGCTGATGGCCAAACCGAAACTTCTGCTTCTGGATGAACCTTCCATGGGATTGGCGCCGCTGATTGTGCAGGAGATCTTCCGGGTATTGAATCAACTGCGCCGGGAGCAGGGAACCACCATCCTGCTGGTGGAGCAGAACGCCAGGGCGGCACTTAAACTTGCGGATCGGGGATATGTTCTGGAAACCGGCAAGATTATTCTGGAGGGTACATCGGCTCAGTTGATGGAGAATGCTGATGTCAAACGAGCGTATTTAGGTAAGGATAAGGGATAAAAACCGGTTACGCCGATTGTCGTATCATACGTGCCATCGTCAAACCCGCTTTCTTGTTTTGATACACCGGTCTCATCATGAGACACTGTAATAAGAATGCATTACCTTTCTAGCATAAATAGTGCGAGAACCCAGATAGTTAAAAAACGGGCTGTAATGGCTCGAATTTTGCTTAAATTGGATCTGCTGTTAAATTTGTCAAATCAGGGGGCATTATGGGAAGAAGGACGAAAGTTACACTGGCACTGGCAGGTCTGCTGCTGATGGGGAGCAATGCATTTGCCATCTCAGTGGAGAATCAACTCACATTTGATGAGTTGATGGCAGGAAACGACAGGTTTGTCGCAGGACTGACGCTGGATAATCTGGCGCTCAAGGCACTGCCTGCACAACGGGCAACCACCGCTTTGGCTCAAACACCAAAAGCCATTGTTCTCGATTGCTCAGATAGCCGCTTATCTCCAGAAATCCTTTTTGATAAAGGTCTGGGTGAGCTTTTTGTTGTGCGCGTCGCCGGAAATGTGATTGCACCGCACCAGATTGCTTCGATCGAATATGCGATCGAGCATCTCGGAGCAAAAACAATCATGGTACTCGGTCATGAGCGCTGCGGTGGCGTCACTGCTGCGTACAATTCATTCGGCCCTCAAGTAGTTCCAGCCGTTGGTGCACCTGCAGCTTTGCCGCCAACTTTAGCCGCATACGCGTTGCTAACTCCTAATCTGCAAAAACTTGTTGATACAATGGCGCCTGCAGTTGCAGCTACCAAAGGCATCACCTACACCTATCCACCTGCAACAGTGGGTGGTGCTAATGGTCCCACTATCACCAGGGTCACCACAAGCGCTACCGCGACAGACTGTATCCTGAACAATACCCGTATAACCATGAATGATTTAAAAACCCAATCGACGGTTATCGCCGGTTTGCTTGCACAGCCACTACTTGTTGGCGCAGCGGCGAATCCACTGGCAGACGAGTTATTACTGGTCGAGGCGTTTTACGACCTTGAAGACGGTAAAGTTACTGTAACCCGTGCTACCGGCAACCCACTTGTTGCTGCACCTCCAATTGTTACTACCCCGGAAACGGCAATCCATACGGTCACATCATCCGTGGCTGTCCCCACAGCGGGCACTATTGCACCGTCTGGTGATTCGGCAGCGCTTCATGGTGGTTCGCAGAGGTTTTCATTGACACCAGCAGCAGGCAACAAGATTGGCGCCTTCACCGGAACGTGCCCTGCAGGTATTTTGACCGGCACTGACTATGTTGTTTCGAATGTGCTTGGTAACTGCACCGTGATAGCAAATTTTATCGCAGGCCCACCACCGGCATCGACACCTCTTACTCCCGTTGGAACTGCTCCTGCTCCACCCGCACTGGGTCTTCCGGTCCCCTATGTGTTTACTCCGACAGTAGGAGCGACACACTACATCACGTATCTGTATGACACAACAACCAGAACCGGAGCTTTCAGCGCCTGGGCAGCTGCAGCCACAGCCTGTACTGCTTTAGCGGCACCAGCTGTTAACACTTGTAGTATTGCCCAGACACCAGCTCTTGTGGCAGGTCATACGTACAACTGGTACGTACTGTCTTATAACGCTACTTCTGCCGGATACAGCCCGTGGAGTACCTATTTAACATTCAGGCAGCTGTAATATTAGAATATGAGTATGTAACGTGAGATAAAATAACTCCGTAAGTGATAAAAGCCCTTGACCGGACATGGTCAAGGGCTTTTTGAGCTTTAAAGGTGATGGGTGAAATTCCAAATCGCGGCTTACTGCAGCTTTCTGAACACAGGTCAGTGACAGTTTTGCCTTTGTCAATGATCAGGCAAACCGTTACTTCTCAAGCGCCTTTTCAATCCTCTCGCACAATGTTTTCAGTACCTTGATGCGGGCATAATATTTATCGTTGGCCTCAACCAGTGTCCAGGGAGCGATATCGGTACTGGTGCGGTCTATCATGTCACAGACCGCCACTTCATATTCATCCCACTTATCACGATTACGCCAATCCTCATCGGTGATTTTGTAGCGCTTGAAGCCGATCTTCTCCCGTTCCTTGAAACGTCGCAACTGCTCTTCCCTGGTGATGGAAAGCCAGAATTTCACGACAACAGTTTTGTTTCTGACCATCTGCTCTTCAAAATCATTTATTTCGCTGTAAGCCCGCATCCAGTCGTTGTGTTCGCAGAACCCCTCAACACGCTCCACCAATACACGGCCGTACCAGGTGCGGTCAAAGATGGCAAAACGGCTTTTACGGGGAATATTGCGCCAGAAGCGCCACATATAGGGCTGCGCGCGCTCTTCCTCAGTCGGGGCAGCCACCGGAATAACCCGGTACTGTCGGGCATCAAGCGCCTGAATGATGCGGCGTATACTGCCCCCCTTTCCGGCAGCGTCGTTCCCTTCAAAAGCGACCACAACGGATAGCTTCTTAAAGTCGGGGTGACGGGTCAGGAGGTTGAGCCTACCCTGATATTTTTCCAGCTCTGTTTCAAAGTCGGCTTTTTTCAGTTTTTTCGACATATCAAGCGTCTGAAGAATCAGAAGGTTGTCAATGCTTGGTATAATCGGGGGAATCGGTTCTTCATGATGTGGCGCCTCAGGGGCATCGAGACGCTGACGCATGGCTGTGAGGATCGCTTTACCGATGGTGAGGTAGCGATAGTGCGGATCGGTCCCCTCAACAATCGTCCAGGGGGATTGGGCCGTGCTGGTCGAGCGCAGCATCCGCTCCGAGACTTTGCGGAATTTATCATACTGTTTGTAGTGATCCCAATCAGTATCGGTGACTCTCCAGCGCGTTTTGGGATCTTTTTCCAGCAGCTTGAGGCGTTTTTTCTGTTCCTTCTCAGAAAGGTGCAGCCAGAATTTGAGCACCAGCGCCCCTTCGTCGCAGAGCATCTTCTCAAAACGAATAATCCGTTCCAAGCGTTGATCAAGCTCGGCATTTTTTATCGTGCCATAGACATTCTCCACCAGCGGCGCAGAATACCAGGTACCAATGAAAACGCCAACTTTGCCTTTGGGAGGAAGCACCCGCCAGTAGCGCCACATCTGCGGCCGCTCCAGCTCTTCATCGGTCAGATCGCGCACGGCATGGGTCTCAATGTGGCGCGGGTCCATCCATTCATTGAGGAGATTGACCGTCTCACCTTTGCCGGCACAATCAACTCCGGCCACCAGAATAATCACCGGAAATTTTTTTGACTGCGCCAGATCGAGCTGGGCATCGAGAAGCCCCTCACGCAGGGCGGGTATTTCCTTTTTCCAGACCTCTTTGCTGATCTTGTGACCCAACTCTGCGGATTCAAACATGGTGCCCTCCCGATGCTGCGAAGATATGGTTTAAAATCCCATCTATTTTCCCGCCAGTTCTTTTGATTTCTGGCAGGCAGCTTCGACCGCATTTATGACAACACCGCGAAAACTTCCGACCTCAAGTGCGTGTAGACCTGCAATGGTGGTGCCTCCCGGAGATGTCACTTTCTCCTTCAGGAGTGTCGGATGTTCGCCGGTTTCAACAACCATCCGCGCCGCCCCCAGCACCGTCTGGGCAGCCAGTCTGGTAGCAACATCACGCGGCAGGCCGTTTTTAACCCCGGCATCGGACAGCGACTCGATGAAGGTAAACACATACGCGGGGCCGCTGCCGGAAAGTCCGGTAACCGCGTCCATCAGCTTTTCCTCCACGGCAACGGCAACCCCGATCATGGCAAATATCTGCCGGGCACAATCGAGGTCATCCACCGTCGCTTTCCTGCCACAGCAAACGGCCGTTGCGCCGGCTCCAATCAGTGCCGGTGTATTGGGCATCGCCCGTATAACGCGGCACCCGGCTGTCAGGTTGGCTTCGATCTTGGCGCTCGGGATACCGGCCATAATCGATATTATCAGTTTGTCTGCAGTTATAACCGGCTCAATAAGATCGAGTGCCGCTTCCGCCTGTTGCGGCTTGATCGACAGAATAACAACTTCGCCCCACTGTGCCGCCTCTGCCGCATCATCAACGACCCGGACGCGCGGAAATTCTGTCATCAGAAGGTCCCGTCGTTTGGGACTTATTTCTGCCACACAAATTCCAACTCCTGCATCCTCACGTAACAGGCCGCGAATAATGGCTTCGGCCATGTTTCCGCCGCCGATAAAGGCAATTTTCCGTATATGCAGCATATCCGCTCCTCCTGTAATTCTTGGCAAAACGGGACTCCAAAGACGGATACCCGTGCAGGTGTATTGCGACTCGGACGTAGCGCTATTTTTTTACGGCTTTTGCAATAATCAGCTCTTTAACCTGCTCATAGACATTTGTCGGCAGGATATTTCTCGATTTCAGCTGTGCTTTATTGGCGTACGGTCGGCCGGCGATAATTTTTTCGGAATACGCATCACCAATTCCCGGAATAGCCTTCAATTCGGCAGGCGAAGCGGTATTTATGTCGACGATTTTCGCCTTGACGGCGGCTTTACCATTAGTCGCCTTACCCTTTACATCCTGCTTTACAAGCGCTGCGTCAGCTTTTGCACCCGCTTTTACACTGTTTCCGACAGACGTGGCGGCACCTTTTACGTCCAGCGCAGGAGCAGGGGCTTCTACAGCAAAACTCAACCCGGAAGACAAAAGCAGTGCGACTGCAAGCAATGCGGATTTAGTAAAGAATTTCATTAGTAAACCTCCTCAATGGTATAAATTTGAATCTTTTATAGCGAGCGGTACCCTGGAATGCAAGAAATTCTTTTCCTTGCCCCGTCGAATGTGATAGGTAAGAAAAGCAATCTCATACGAGCGGCATTGCTCCCAATCTAACAGCATCACTCACAAGGAGAAATAACAATGAGCAGCAAGAAAGCAGAATTAACCTTCAAGTATGTGTTCAATTACGGCTACAACCCTTCCTACGTTAACGGTGCCCAGGGCGGCTTTTCTCCGCGCGGCGAAATGGTGATCAACTTCTATCTTGAACGCCAGCCTTTACCGGATGCAATAACCCATGAAATTACTCCTGAAGGAGCCATAGGGAGGGAAACTTCAGTTGACCCCAAAGACCTGGCCAGCAGTATGGTCCGTTTCATCGATACCGGTGTCGTTATGAATTATGAAAACACCAAAGTATTTCATGCCTGGATGGGTGAGAAGCTGAGGGAATTCGAAGAAATGCACCGGGCACGTACTGAATTTGAACAATCGCAAGCAGCAGGGCAGGCGTAACAGCGCAACCTGACGACCGTAGGGGCGAACCGCGTTCGCCCGCTTTTTTTGGCGGGTAAAGGATCAAATGGTGAATTATTTCCGTTTTGCAACTGCGCTGTTCTTTTTGAGCGCCTTCGCCGCCACTGCGTCGGCATTCCCGATACCCGAGCGTCTTGAGTTTGAGCTTTCCTATACCGGCATCACGGCAGGGCGTGCTGTCCAGGAAGTCAAGCAGGTCAACAATGAAGTCCAGATTATTTCAACGGCACGTTCCGCCGACTGGCTGCGCTTTTTTTTCCCCGTTGACGACCGTATAGAGTCATTTTTACTGACAGACACATCGGCTCAATTCATGGGCACGCCCCGGCTTTATCATGAGCGGAAGCGAGAAGGTAAAACCATCACTGACCGTGAGGCCCGCTTTGACCACCAGAAACTTGAAGTGACGACTATTGATCACCGAAACAGCAGTGAAAAAAAGCATGCTATTACCAGGCAGACATACGACTCACTCTCAAGTTTTTTTTACTTTCGCACAGTGCCGCTGCAGGTGGGCACTTCCCATTTTATTGACATCTACGACTGCAACAGATTATGGAACACCGAAGTGAAAGTTCTGCGCCGCGAACAGCTTAAAACCCCTCTGGGACGATTTAACACCATCGTAATTCAGCCACTGTTGCAATCTGAAGGGATTTTTGCCAGGACCGGAGATATGCTGATCTGGCTGACTGATGATGAACGTCGGATACCGGTGCAGATGAAATCGAAGGTCGTTGTCGGGAGTATCACTGCCACTTTGACGGGGGGCAGTTACTGGCCGGTTCGAAAGTGAATGCCTGTGAAAATCGCTTTCCTTTCCTGCTTTCGCATGATAAGAATATCCCCCTGTTAACGTTGTTTTATCCAGAGTCGGGAGTGTCCTTATGATTATTTTCAAAGGCGTGCATAAGTGGTTCAAGGCACTGCACGTACTGAACGATATCAACCTGCATGTGACACCGGGTGAAGTTCTGGTGGTGTGCGGCCCATCCGGGTCGGGCAAATCCACGCTCATCCGTACCATCAACCAGTTGGAACCTATCAACGAAGGCTCTCTGATTGTTGACGGCATGGATCTTTCCGATAAGAAAACCGACATCAACAAACTGCGTGCGGAGGTAGGCTTTGTTTTTCAGCAGTTCAACCTCTACCCCCATCTTTCCGTTATCAACAACATAACCCTGGCTCCTATCAAAATACGCAACACTCCGAAAAAAGAGGCCGAAGAACAGGCTATGGTACTGCTTACCCGGGTCGGTCTTGCTGAAAAACGGGATGCCTACCCGTTACAGCTGTCCGGCGGACAGCAGCAGCGGGTGGCTATTGCCCGAGGCCTCGCTATGAAGCCGCGCATCATGCTGTTCGACGAACCGACCTCTGCCCTTGATCCCGAGATGATCGGCGAAGTACTTGAAGTTATGAAAGATCTGGCTCGGAGCGGTATGACCATGGTTGTCGTTACCCACGAGATGGGCTTTGCCCGTGAAGTGGCGCATCGGGTCGTTTTCATGGATTATGGTGTTATCCTGGAAGAAGCTCCCCCCGAAGATTTTTTTCTGCGACCCCGGCACGAACGGGCTCAGCAGTTTCTTCGTCAATTATTGACGCCGATGCAGGGTCACTGAACATATTCCGGATCCCGGAAATCTGCACAACAAAAAACAGGAGGATGTACAATGAAAAAACTCGTAACGCTGTGTATGATGGTAGCCCTTGCAACAATCACGGTTAAGGCTGCTCAGGCCGGAGATACTCTGGCTGATGTCAAAAAGAAAGGAGTTCTGACCGTTGGCTGTAAAGATTCTCTCCCCCCGTTCGGCTACATCGATGAAAAAAGCCGTCAGATAGTCGGTTATGATATCGACTTCGTCAACGCCATCGCAAAAAAACTGGGAGTAAAAGTTGAACTGAAACCGGTTACTTCCGCGAGTCGTATGCCGCAGCTGCAGGAAGGGCACATCGACATTATTGCTGCAACCATGACCAAAAATGCCGAGCGCGCCAAGGTCATTGATTTCAGCCACGCCTATTTCCTTACCGGTCAGAAGTTTATTACGAAAAAGGGGAGCGTCAACAGCCTGAAAGATCTGGAAGGAAAACGGATCGGTACCGCCAAAGGTTCAACATCGGAAAAAAATGTGGCAGCTGCGATTCCTTCGGCAACCATCCTCTCCTTTGACGACTATCCTCAGGCGTTCCTCGCCTTGATGCAGGGTAAAGTTTCCGCGGTAACGACCGACGAAGCCATTCTGGCAGGCATCCTCGCGAAAGCCCCCACCAAAGGTCAGTTTGAAATCCCGAATATCCAGATTTCCGATGAACCATACGGCCTCGGCATGCGCAAAGGGGACACCAATTTTGTCAATTTTGTCAACAAAACCATTCTCGAAATGGAAAAAAGCGGCGAAGCAAAAGCCATCTTTGAAAAATGGTTCGGTCCGACGACACAGTTTCACCTTGAGCGTACATTCAAGATTTCCGCTGACAAGTAACAATTTTTGTGACGGGTGATTTTTAACCGATCACCCGTCACCATTTCATGGGGTTTTAGTGCTCAATTACACGTTCGACTGGTCAATCATAACCTCCGGGCAGTATTTTGACTGGCTACTTGCCGGTCTGATCACGACACTCAAACTGTCGGCAATCTCCATTGTTCTGGCTTTCCTGCTGGGTCTGCTGATTGCGGTCATGCGCATGGCACACAGCAAACCGGTACGCTGGTTTGCTCTTGCCTATCTTGAATTTTTCCGCAATACCCCGCTGTTGGTGCAGATTTTTTTCTGGTATTTCGGCTCATACAAAATTCTTCCCGTCTTCATAAATGACTGGCTAAATAAAACCGGCTTCGAGTTTGCTGCTGCGGCAATTGCCCTGACCATCTACACATCGGCTTTTATTGCCGAAGATATTCGCTCGGGTGTGCTCTCCATCCCGAAAGAGCAGATGGAGGCAGCCCGGAGTGCCGGTTTTTCGTATCTGCGTTCAATGCAGTACATCATTCTGCCCCAGGCGGTACGCATTACCATTCCGCCGCTGGTCAACCAGTTTCTTAATCTGGCCAAGAACTCATCGCTGGCCATGACCATCGGTGTCATGGAGATGACGTATCAGGCCCGCCAGGTTGAAAGTTACTCGTTCAAAGGTTTTGAAGCCTTTACTGCCGCAACGGTGGTTTATCTGGTGCTCTCGATTGTCATTACCGCCCTGGTCAATCTTTACAACGAAAAAGTCCTTAACGTGCACAAGGCGGCCTGATATGGAACAACTCTTTAACATATCGGTCATTACCGACAACTTCACCTATTTCATGATTGGCCGCTTTCCTCACGGGCCACTCGGCGGCGTCGGCCTGACCCTCTATCTGGCCGTTGCTTCCTGCATCCTTTCCTTTATTGGCGGACTGATACTGGGACTCTTAAGTGTCTCGCGCTTCCCTGCCGTGCGCTATCCGGCCCTGGCCTTTATTAATCTGGTGCGCGGAATGCCGCTCCTGATGGTCATTTTCTGGATGTATTTCCTGCTGCCGGCGCTGTTCGGAAAAATTCCGGAAAACAACACCGTCATCTTGGCGCTCTCCCTGTTCACCTCCGCCTACATGTCCCGCATCATTGTGGCCGGAATCGACGGCATCCCGAAAGGGCAGACAGAAGCGGCGACCTCTACCGGCCTGAAATCATGGCAGGTCATGTATTACATCATTTTGCCGCAGGCTCTGCGCAACATGATCCCCTCTTTCGTCAACCAGTTCGTATCACTGATCAAGGATACGTCGCTGGCCTTTATCGTCGGCGTTTCCGAACTGACTCATGTTGCCACCCAGATCAACAACCGCACCATGGCGTTCCCGACTGAAATATTTGCCTTCATTGCCATCATTTACTTCATTCTCTGCTTTGCCTTCACCACTCTCTCCCGATGGCTGGAACAGCGGCTGTCATGGTCCAAGGCCATATAGAACCTATGCGCCCTCTGCGGTAAATGCTCTCCACTCCTGAAATTCTCCTGCCGCTCCTGTTCGGAGCCGCTTTTATCGCCGGCCTGATTGACTCCATCGCCGGCGGCGGCGGGTTGATCACCGTTCCGGTACTGCTCGGCATCGGCCTCCCTCCGCAAGTCGCACTCGGCACCAACAAACTCCAGGCATCTTTCGGCTCCGGAAGCGCCATGCTCCATTTTGTCAGGGCGGGAACGGTAAAATTAAGCGACTGCTGGACCGGCATCCTCTGGACTGCTGTTGGCGCGGCACTCGGCGTCTGGGCAGTCCAGCTGCTTGATGCCTCCCTCCTGAAACAGCTGATTCCCTGGCTCCTCGCAGCCATAGCAATCTACACCCTGCTTTCTCCGCGCCTGGGCGCAGAGGACTCCCATGCCCGCTTGAAGGCAGGCACGTTCTACCTGCTCTTCGGCCTGTCAATCGGTTTTTATGATGGTTTTTTCGGCCCGGGAACCGGTTCATTCTGGACGATGGCGTTGATGATGCTGCTCGGCTATTCCATGATACGGGCGACCGCCACCACCAAGGTCATGAATTTTACCAGCAACTTTGTGGCACTGATTTTCTTTCTTTCCGTTGGGCAGGTGCGTTTTGTCGAAGGGCTTATCATGGGGGCAGGACAGTTTTTGGGCGCGCGGGTTGGTTCAAAGCTGGTCATCACGCGCGGCACCGCCTTTATCAGGCCGGTGTTTATCACGATGGTGCTGGCGCTGGTCGGTCGCTTGATCTATCAAAACTTCAGGTAGTCTTCGATAAATACTCTCCCAGCACTCCCCTCGAATGTTCATCGTCATGACAATGGCTGCAGAGATTTTCCCAGTTTGAACCATCAGGCGGGTTGTTGTGGTGGTTGCCATCTTTGTGATGAACCGTCAAGAGGCTCAGGTTGCCCTGATCAAATTCCCGACCGCACTTGGCGCAGATGGCGCCATTAATTCTCAATGATTTTGAGCGGTAATTTTCGTTGCTGTCAACCTCACCACGCATCTTTTTGACAAGGGCGGCAGCCTTTTCTGCTGAGGGGAGAACGACTGTTCGCGGGCCTTTCGGTCTCATGGAGTACCTCCGTACATGGTTACAAGTGATTGTATTGAATTAATAAATACCTGACGCAGTTCTGCTGGTTCCACTACCTCTACCTGCTCGCCAAAACCCTTCAACCACCGACGCAGTTGGATATCATCCCTTACAGTGACTTCCAGCAGCAGTTTTCCATCTGATTGCTCAGTCAATTTCTGATTTGATGCAAGTTTTGTTTCATAAAGGTATGGTGCAGCGCCTTTATCAAAGAGTGATTTCAGTTGGATCATACCACCCAACGGATAACCGAACTCACCGCTATCGATATAGCCTTGAAGTGTAAAACCATCAGGAATGGTGGCAGGTCGATCCGGGAGAAGTCTGATGGACTTCATCCGATGCGCTAGCAGTTGTTTCACATCGCCATAATCATACAGCGTCGCAACCAGGTAGATGAGATTATCCACAAAAACAAGTCCCAGCGGATTAACGACATATTTCTTGTCTTTCCCTGACCTGACACGGTACTCCAGCTCAAAGCACTGCCCATGTTGCAGCGCTTCATAGAGGCTGTCAAGCACCGTTTTATCAATGTTAGGTGCTTCAAAATTCAGACTACGAGACACCATGCGAACTTTGTCAGGCCAGTGTGACAATGGTGAATTCGGCAGTTTTTTCAGTCGTTCATCCGCAGTACGAAAGTAACCGCTCAATGCTGTCAAGGCAGCTCTCGGCAGCATGCGCGTCATTGAATCCCGTACCAACAGGAAGGTCAAAGCTGCAAACGGATCCATGATAGGAAGGTCCAGCGATGGAGCGTCCTCCATCCAACTCCATCCGGCGGATCGTTCTCCGTCGCTCACCAATGGGTATAACCTGGAAAGATCCACCAGATCGCGCTGAACCGTGCGTAGTTCTATGGTAATGCTGTGTTCCGCTTTCAGGCGGCCTTGTATTTCTGTGGTTGAAATACGTCCTCGACGAGGAATCATTCGAAGCACGAGCAACAGCCGATCTACTTGCTTCTCTCCTTTGTCCGGGTTTTTTGCTGGTTTTACCATGGACTACCCCTTTGTTTGCTCTTGCACTACAGTACGTCAATAACCCATCCAGGCGACCAACGACGTCGCATTAATTGTGATCATACTATCAGAAAATAGAAGGGGCACAACTTATTTAACTTCTGGTGGTTATGCGTCATATCTTGTCGCTAAGATGTTGTAAGTTGATTTAACGCAGAATAGCACGAGGAGGTTTGAAATGCTAAAAATGACAACGGCTCGATTTCTCATTGAAAACAGAGATTCTGATGTGCGCTATATCCACAAGTACTATCTGCCTCAAGATCTTCGGGGCCACATATTTCCCGCAGATATTCAAGGTATTAGGCGCTGCTTCCATAATGAATGCGAGCTGTGGGAAGAGTGTATTCCGGAAAAACTGCCTGATTGTGTAATCACTTATTCTGACATCGGCATGGAGAAGCGCATCAATGGTGAAACGACCCAACAGGTTATGGCGGCATGCAGGGCTTATTATTATAATTGCCGGGCTGAGTTAACATCTGAAGAAGAGCAGGCGGCACTGAACCTGAATCACTGGCTCATCGGGTGGGAAAAAGAACTTCTTGCCAGATGTATTCAGATAAGTGAAACAATGGAGCGTCAGGTGCGTTCCGGTGACAGGTGGCTCACCAATTATGAAATAGATGTGACGGTGTATTTTTACGTGCGTGATGACGACCCATTTTCAGACGAGAATATGCCCGATTCCTGGCAAAATGAGATCGAATGCGACAGCCAGCTTCTCTGTGAAACGAGCATGATATGCCGTGGGCCGATATCTGCTGAGAAGGCAGCAAGAATAGACTATTGGGGAATTGGCGACTCGGTTGATCACAACGACTTTAGTAGTCATTATGCTGATCATGAGAGGCCGGAGCGACATTGTCTGACCTTTCACGAACTGTATGACCATCTGTACTTCCCAAGGAAACATATGCGAAGAATTGGCTACGTGAGTACTGACATTGTTGTCCGGCACCAGAACGGGTTCAGTGTTGATCTGAATGGAGAGATTGTAGTCGCCGTGCGTGATGACGCGAGAATAAGGGAGAATTTTGAATTTTATGAAGATTTGGCTTGATGATGAACGACCAATGCCGCCAGGTTTTGATTGTCACACAAAAACAGCAGCCGGAGCCATAAAGCTTCTTGCTGCAGGCGGTGTCACCGCAATATCGCTCGATCATGACTTGGGTGATGGCGCTGGAACAGGTTATGAAGTCGCCTGTTACATTGAACAGGAGGCCTATAACGGCAGGCTTTCCCCTGTTGAGGTGACAATCCACAGCGCAAATCCTGTCGGCAGAAACCGTATGGAAATAGCAATTGAAAATGCACAATTATTCTGGTCACAAAAATAGTTGGTTGCGAATGCAGTTATACTAAATCAAAGGAAAAGACAACCACCGTGGCAGACGGAATTTGTCTGACATACCACAAAACATCCAAGGAGAAGAGCGAAAATGATCGGCGCATTAGCGGGGGATATCATCGGTTCCATCTATGAATGGAACAATATCAAAACAACAGAGTTTGAACTGTTTCAAAGCGAGTGTCATTTTACCGATGACACCGTGCTGACAGTGGCGTTGGCAGATTCCATAGTAAACAATGCTTCTTACACTGAAAAACTGCGTGAGTACTACAGCAGCTATCCTGACGCCTCATACGGTAAACGTTTTCGCAAATGGGCAAAAAGCCGTAAACCCAAGCCATACAACAGTTTTGGCAATGGCTCTGCCATGAGGATAAGTCCGGTGGGATGGGCATATCAAACGCTTGATGATGTTATGCGTAAAGCAGAGGAGTTTTCCATTGTCACCCATAACCATCCTGAAGGGATCAAGGGCGCTCAAGCCACTGCAGCGTCTATCTTCATGGCACGTCACGGCGCAGCAAAGGATGAGATAAAGCAGTACGTAACAGCGACCTTCGGCTATGACCTTGCCATGAACTGTGACGATATTCGACCAACATATTGCTATGATATTACCTGTCAGGGAACTGTTCCGCAGGCCGTTGTAGCCTTCCTTGATTCAAATGGATTCGAGCATGCAATCAGGCTGGCTGTTTCACTCGGTGGCGACAGTGACACTCTTGCTTGTATTACCGGCAGCATAGCAGAGGCGTTCTACGGAATTCCCGATACAATCAGAGAAACAACATTGCAATTCTTAAGCGATGATCTAAAATATGTTACGGAACGTTTTTGCGCTAAGTATATTGCCGGTATTGAGTAATAGTATTTATTCTGAGGAGAACGTTCAATGCCCTATGACTTGGCGAATAAACTTGTAATAGGGCTTGCCTCCAGCGCGTTATTTGATCTTGAAGAATCTGACGCCATCTTCCGCACCGATGGCCCGGAAGCGTACCGGGCATTTCAGAGAGCCCACCAGCATATCCCGTTGAAAACCGGCGTATCTTTTCCTTTTATCAAACGTCTGCTCTCTTTGAACGAGCTTGATCCGGATAATCCCCCTATCGAAGTTGTCCTGCTGTCAAGAAACAGCCCGGATACCGGGCTCAGGGTGATGAAATCAATTGAGCACTACGCATTGGGCATGACCAGAGCAGTCTTTCTCCGTGGTCGCACACCGCATTCGTACATTCCCGTATTCAACATCAGTCTTTTTCTATCAGCCAACGAAGGAGATGTCTGCCAAGCGATTACCGCTGGGTATCCGGCGGGGCATGTACTGCATTCCAGCATCATTGAAAATGCTGGTGATCATGAGTTGCGGCTGGCATTTGATTTTGACGGAGTATTGGCTGATGATGAAGCAGAAACGATTTATCAGAATACCCACGACTTGAGCGTGTTTCATAAACATGAAACCGATCTTGTTGGTGTAGCCCACAATCCTGGCCCGCTGAAAGAATTCCTTGGGAAGATCTCGCTCATACAGAAAATGGAAGAACGGCGGGCAGCCGAAGATCCGTCATATATCCAGAAACTGCGCATATCGATTGTTACCGCTCGCTCTGCTCCATCACATGAGCGGGTCATTAACACAATGAGAATCTGGGACATCAATGTTGATGAAGCATTTTTCCTCGGCGGCATTGAGAAGAAGAAAGTACTGGAACAACTAAAGCCGCATATTTACTTTGATGATCAGAAACTGCATTTGGAGCCGACAGCACACGTGCTACCGTCTGTTCATATCCCCTTTGGGGTCACAAACCGACGTATGGTCTGATACTCAGCACTTAAAGGAAACCACCATGGCTAAGAAAACGTTTACTCTCAGCAAGTCCCGCTATATTCGCGGCCTTCAGTGCCATAAGTCACTCTGGCTCTTCACGCATGACCGTGACCTTCGAGTAGTTTCAAAATCGGCAGCGGCCTCCTTCCAACAAGGGAATGAGGTCGGTGAATGTGCTCATAACATATTTCCAGGTGGCACATTTATTGACTTTAAAGGCGTATCTTTTGAGGAGCAGATCAGCCAGACACAAAAAGCCCTGAAATCTGCCAAAGTCATCTATGAGGCCACTTTCAGCTATGGTGGTGTGCTGGTCAAAGCCGACATTATGCGCAAGGTTGGCCGCAGTTGGGAACTGTATGAAGTCAAAGCTGCAAATGAAGTGAAAGATGTGCATCGGGATGATGCTGCTGTTCAGTATTACGTGATTTCCGGGTCGGGAGTCAAAATTAGCAAAACGTTTGTGACCCACCTCAACAGGGAATATGTCCGGAAAGGAGACCTGGATGTACAAGCACTTTTTGTCTCGGAAGACGTCACTGCTGATGTGAAGGCAAAGCAAGCAGGAAGAACGGCGGAGATTGAACAGCAGCAAAAAATGCTGGCAGGTAAAAATGCTCCGAAGATTGATATCGGCCCGCACTGTGCAAAGCCATACCCCTGTGATTTTGAGAAACACTGCTGGCAGCAGATACCAGAAAACTCCATTTTTGACCTGGCTGGTAACGGTGTAAAAAAGTGGCCATTGTATAAAGATGGCATTATCAAAATGGAGGATATTCCTCTTGATAAGCTTAAAGGACAACAGCTTCAGCAGGTGCAGGCATATCTCGATAAAAAGCCGATAGTTGACCGAACCGGGCTGAAAGCCTTTCTCAAGGATATCTGGTATCCGCTCTATTACCTGGATTTTGAAACATTCCTGGCAGCAATACCGCCATACGACGGCCTCAAGCCGTATCAGCAGATCCCGTTTCAATACTCCTTGCATAGCCAGAAACGTGCAGGTGGCAAGCTGTATCATAAGGAATTTCTTGCCAAACCGAATTGCGATCCCCGGAAAGATCTTTTGGATAGCCTGCTTGATGAAATTCCCGCTGATGCCTGTGTATTGGTCTATTACCAGACATTTGAAAAGGGGCGGTTGAAAGAGTTGGCAGTGCAGTTTCCCAGGAAAGCGAAGCAGATCAATGCCATTATCAGCAATGTGCGGGATTTGCTGGTGCCATTCAAAGGGCGGGCGCTCTATTCATGGGAACAGCAGGGGTCGCATTCGATCAAGAAGGTACTTCCGGCGTTTGTAAAAGACATGAGTTACGAAGGGCTGGAAGTTGGGGATGGTGGCGAGGCTATTGAGGCGTATCAAAAGATGTGCAAAGTGGCTGATGATCCGCAAGATTTGGCAAAGATTCGTAAAGCATTGCTGGAGTATTGCTGCCAGGATACGCTGGCGATGGTGCGGTTGTTGGAGGTGATACGGGGGGAAGTTGCTGAAAAGTAACGGGATAGAAAGGAGGGCTTACTATGAGCAACATAAAATTGTTTGAGTCAACACAAATCCGTTCAGTGTGGGATGATAAAGAACAAAAGTGGTTTTTCTCCATAGCCGATGTGATTGAGGCACTCACCTATTCAGTGAATGTAAAAGATTACATCAAGAAGATGCGGAAACGCGATGCCGAGTTGAATTCCAACTGGGGGACATTTTGTCCCCCCCTTGAATTGATGGCACCAGATGGAAAACGAAGAAAAACGCAGTGTGCCAATGCAGAAAATGTGCTCCGCATTATCCAGTCCATCCCATCACCCAAAGCCGAACCGTTCAAACGCTGGCTGGCGCGGGTCGGATACGAACGCCTGGAAGAGATTGAAAATCCTGAGCTGGCTGCAAAACGGATGCGTGAGTTGTATAAAGCAAAAGGTTACAGCGACGAGTGGATTGAAAAGCGGGTACGCGGCATTGCCATCCGGGATGAGTTGACCAATGAATGGAAAAAGCGCGGAGTAAAGGAGCATCTTGAATATGCCATCCTGACAGCAGAGATCAGCCGGGCTACCTTCGGCATGACACCGTCGGAATATAAGGAGTTTAAGGGGTTGGAGAAGCAGCGGGATAATCTGCGTGACCATATGAACGACCTGGAGTTGATCTTCACCATGCTGGGGGAACTCAACAAGATTCGCTGGAGATCCAATAAGCGCCCAATATGTGCCCCCTACGCCAACCAGGAAACCTAAAATCGCAGAATAAATAACGTTCATTTCTCTCATCTCCTTTCTGGGCTATTTTTTACACCTGATCAGCTTCGCAATCGGTGCGCCGACGGTATAGCCGGCGTATCATTAGGCCTCCTCTTGATTTGTTATGCTTCTACTTTCTCATAATAACGCGACAGAATGAGACGTGTAAGAACGGGGTATGATTTTTTTATGCACCAAAAATAAATATCATCTTGGATAATTTGCAGTCATGATGTAAGCTTGACTAAGTTGACCAAGCAGAGGGGGACAGACCATGCATACGGTAAAGATGTATGAAGCGAAGACACATTTATCGCGGCTTGTTGAGGAAGTTCAGAATGGCGAAGAAGTTATCATTTCGAAGGGAACCAGAGCTGTAGCAATGCTTGTGCCGTATATTCCCAAGAAACAGGTACGCACGCCGGGGTATCTGAAGGGAAAAATCCGTATTGCCGAAGATTTTGACGCTCCGCTGCCTGAAGAACTACTGAATGCTTTTGGATGTAGCTAATGAAACTTCTTCTCGATACGCATATTTATCTTTGGTGGCTTGAAGATTCGCCTGCGCTGACTGCATCTGCACGAAAAATGATAGAAACGGCGGAAAAGGTTTATATAAGCAGCGCCAGCCTTTGGGAATCAGCCATTAAATCCGGCATTGGCAAGCTGGACGTAAATCAGAAAGAGCTGGTTGCAGGTATTCAGGAAAGCGGATTTAATGAACTTCCTGTCAGAGCGGAACATACGATTGCTTTATTATCTCTTGAAAATCACCACAAAGACCCCTTTGACCGAATGCTCATTGCCCAGGCACTCTCTGAGCCGCTCCATTTACTGACAGCAGATTCAGTTCTTACCCGTTATTCCACGCTTGTTATTTCCGTCTAGCCGTTCTGGTTTGATAGCTCACTGGTTTTACCCATGCAGTACTTCCCCAACAGATTCGGTGTGTAATATTGATCTTTGAACTGTGTCACCGGATAAGATTCATCCAGAACAGTCCAACGGAGGTAAGGGCTTTCTCCCGCGTCAGATGAATCATAACGCCCGTCAGGAGCCGTTACCACCCAGTGGTTGTCTTTTAAACCAATAAGGCCAGCCTGGAATGTTCCGGTGGCTGCATCATAGAAGCGAACGGACTCATAATCAGCCACCAAAATGAAACGACCGTCGGGCGAATATGTTGCAGAGCTGATTTGACTCCCAAATTCATCAAGGATGCGCACACATTCTCCTGTTGCAGCGTCCCAAACCCGCACTGAATCAGAGTCTTCTGATAAAATATAACGACTATCAGGGGAGAACATTATTGAAGCGATATAAGACTCTTGGCCTTTCATACTGCGCAGGCACTCGCCGGATGTGACATCCCAAACAGACAGAAGTTTATGGATCCCCGTTGCGATATAATTACCACAGGGGGAATATGCGAGAGAAAAGATTGTTCCCTCATGTTCCTCAAGAGTACATAGGCACTCTCCGGTGGCGGCATCCCAGATCCGTACTTTCCTCAGCACATCAGCCGCCGCAATGTGGAGACCGTTTGGTGAATAGGCTAAGAGCTTAACTCCTTCTTGATGAATTATTGTAAGTACGTTTTCTCCGGAACCGACATTATGTACTCTTACGGTTTTATTCTCAGCAACAGCAATATTACTACTGTCCGGTGAGATGGCTGCAGAAGATTTATCAAACTCGAGCCGCTTTACGGATCGCAAGTCCTTTCCGATGAATGTATCCCATATTTGCACCTTGTCACGATTTACAGCGAATAAAAAACGACTATCTGGTGAATATGCAAGGGAATCATTATACTCTGCATTCCAGCCCAATATGCGACTGCTCGTACCAGCTTCCGTATCCCATATCCGCAGGTTTTTTTCCCAAACCCCCGAGGCTATAAAACGGCCATTAGGCGATATGGCCACAGAAGTTACCTGATCCTTACTCCCTTCTAAAACGTGCACACAATTTCCCGTTGCGATATCCCATATTCGAATGACATTAAGGGTATCAGCAGAAGCGATAAAACAACCATCAGGTGAGCACGCTACTGAAGTGATAAAACTCTCGTGTCCTTCCAAAGTACGCACGCACACCCCGGAGTCAGCATTCCATACCCGTACAATGCCATCCAACCCACCCGAAATTATATGGCGACTGTCATGAGAATACGTAACAAAACAATAATGACGTTCTTTGTCTCCACAACCCAAATTGAGCACAATCTTCAAGCTTTCAGTTGATAATATCCGTACGGTATTGCTGCGATCTTTGGAAGAAATTAAACGGCGACCATCAGGTGAAAATACAACATTGCAACCATCCCCGGTATTACCCTTGAGTATTTTCCGGCATTTTCCCGTTGAGGCATCCCATATCCGTACGTTGTTATGAATATCATTGGAAGCGATTAAACGATTATCAGGCGAATACGCCACTGACTCGATCGATTCTTTGTGCCCCTCCAGCACTTTCATGCATCTTTCGGTAGCCACATCCCAGACCCTTACGGTGTTATCCCACCCTCCCGAGGCAATAATGTTACCATCGGGAGAGTACGTCACGGAACTAACAAAATGATCGTGCCCCTTCAGAGTTTTCAAACACTCACCGGTGGTTGCATCCCAGATTGTAACGGTATGGTCCCAGTTTCCCGATGCAATGAAATTGCCTTTGGGAGAATATGCTACGGAAAAAACATCAGACTTGTTTCTCCTCAATGTACGAAGACACCATCCGGTAGCTACATCCCAGATCAAGATACCGCCTGAACCACCTGACGCGATGAAACGGCCATCAGGGGAACAGGCGACGACACATTCACCATAAAAACCTCTATGGCCTTTCTGAGGGACGAGAGTCGGTTTCATGCGCTTTTCTGCTGTTTCACAGCTTCTTCACCCAGTTCAATGTCTTCATCGTCATCGTAATTCATGCCTTCATTGGGGTCTTCAAGGTCATCCTCATCGTCATCGTCAAAATCATCGTCTTCCTCTTCTTCATCGTACAGAAACTCCTCGACAACACGCGGAGGAACAAGACGGAAATGTGTCATATCGTTTTCCCGTGCCACTACCAGAAAGTTGTCAAATGCTATCAGGGTGTGACCGGTATCGTTGAGGGCCTGATCGATCTCGTTCAAGTATCGGTCGTTCAGTCTGGCAACCCCGGCAATACCACGCAGATCCGCCCAGGTAATTCTGAAGGGTTCGAAAGAATCGCTGGAAAATGTTTCTTCATACAGTTCGGAAAGAATGCTTGCTGTTTTCGTTGCTGTTCGTGCCATGATAGGCCTCCTCTTGATGTGTGATGATACTACTATCGCATGATAACGCGACAGAATAAGACGCGTAGAAACTCTTTTATTGAGTGTCTTACGTCTAATCCGCGCCAAGAAACGCATTATAAAGCTTGAAGCCCTCTTTCCGGATCGTCTCCTCAAAATATCTTTCAAAAAACTCATCGATATCGGAACACAGTGCAATATACTTTTTGGGAGTTGATTTGCTAAAAGAGCCGGGAGTCATGTCTGGCAGATTATTCAACAGATCCTCCAGATTTTCGGCACTGTTGTCCCGCAATTCATCCTCTAATTCAGCGTAGTCGTAGGCAAATGATTCATCCTCTTCGTTCTCTGAGTCCTGATTTTCAAAATCTGCAATAAATTGGACGCAGTCATTGAGGTGCGCTCTGATATTATTAATATGCGTGACGTATGGTTCAAAAAGATCCAATCCATCAAATAAATCCACATGGTCAAGAAGGAATTTATCAAATGCTTCGATCCGGACAAGATAGCGATTACATACAGGGTCGTCTGACAACAGGTATTTATTTTTTTTCATTTTGAAGTCCTTTCAATGGTGATGATGCCACTATCTCATAACAACGCGACAGGATAAGACGCTTAAAAACAGGTTATGAAGATTCATTTGTACAGCCGGTGCAGCAGAGGATAGGTGTCGCCAAAGGGCGCTTTACAGTGTCGGCCAGCATTGATGACTCCAACGAGTTGATTGATAGAATATTTGCAGGTGAACCGGCCCGAGGATATACATTTGTCACCGCCTCTTAACCGCCAGCATCACCAGATTCTGAAAATCAACATCATTTTCAAGCTTATGCCCCATTGGTTCTCTAAATTCCATCTGTTCAAACCATGCCATGACTTCATTGAAACTCATATTCTTCAGTTCTCTTCTATGCCGCTTACGCCATTGATACGCCATTCGGTGGGACGTATCATTATGCTCTTCTTTATCTGTGACTAATTCCTCATCCTCCTTATCTAAAGCGCTTTCCAGGTATTTCTCTATGATCCGATCCGGAACCTGCCGGTCATGCTTGAAATCTGACTCGTGAGCAACTATGAAATAATCATCAAAAGGAATGAGGGCAAAGCTGTCCTTTGTCAGTGTCAGGTTGAGCGCTGCGATAAAGTCGCAGTCTAGTTTTGGTAATCCTGAAATGAGTCGAAGCTGCGGCCAGGAAATTTGGTACAATTCGACACTGTCATTTTTGAATTGCTCTTCATACATTTTGATAAGAATATCCGATGTTTCTGCCGCTTTTCGTGCCATGATAGACCTCCTGTAGTATTTGTGATAATCCTACTATCTCATAACAACGCGACAGGATGAGACGTGTTAGTTCAATGTAAATTTCGCCTTTTTTCAAGGGTTGACTTTTACAACTAAGCTCTTTATTTTTCTGTAAATAAGGTCAGGGCTTCAATGTGACAAAGTTGCTCCTGGCTCTTTCCATCAAATCAAACACCAGGATTCAGGGAGGTCAGATCATGTCAAGCAAAGCAGTTTCAGTAATGCGTCTTCTCGCAGCAGGTCTCATAATATCTCTTGCCACTCCGGCACTGTCGACAGCCAGAACCGCCAGTCCCGATTTCGTCGAATTAGCCAAAAGGCTCATGCCGACCGTGGTCAACATACGCACCGCCAAGGTTATCAAGCCGAGAGCGCAGCAGCAGCGTCCCCGCATGCAGCAGTCCCCCTTTGACAACTTTTTTGAGGATTTTTTCGGCCAGTTCAATGGTCAGATGCCCCAGCAGCGGCAGCGACGTGAACAGAGTCTCGGAACCGGCTTCATCATCACTGCCGACGGTTACATACTCACCAATAACCATGTTGTCAGTGGTGCCGATGAAGTCATGGTAAAGCTCTCAGACGGCCGTGAAATAAAGGGGGAGATCAAGGGAACAGATGAAAAACTGGATCTGGCCTTGATCAAGGTGAGCGATAAAGAGGTTTTTCACGCTGCAGACCTCGGTGACAGCGACGCACTGAATGTCGGCGAGTGGGTCATGGCCATCGGCAATCCCTTCGGTCTCTCCCAGACTGTTACTGCCGGTATTGTCAGCGCCAAAGGGCGTGTCATCGGCAACGGCCCGTATGATGACTTCATCCAGACAGATGCCTCCATTAATCCGGGCAATTCCGGCGGGCCCCTTTTCAACTCCGACGGCAAGGTAATCGGTATCAACACCGCTATTATCGCCGGCGGCCAGGGAATCGGCTTTGCCATCCCGATCAATATGGCCAAGAGCATCATCGCGCAACTGCGTGACACCGGCAAGGTGACGCGCGGGTACCTCGGCATTCGCTTTCAGCCGTTGACCGCCGATCTGGCCAAGTCCTTCGGCATGAAATCCGACAAAGGCGCCCTGATCGCAAATGTCGAAAAAGACACTCCGGCTGACAAGGCCGGGTTGAAGGCGGGTGACGTTATCACTGAATATGACGGCAAGACGATTAATGAAAGTAACGAACTGCCCCGGCTTGTTGCTGCAACACCGATTGACAAGAAGGTTCCAATCGTGGTTTTCCGTGACGGCAAAAAACAGGAATTTTCCGTCGTTATCGGCAAGCTGAAGGGAGACGGCTCCGCAGTAGCACCCTCGGCCGATTCCGAGAGTGAGAAACTCGGCATTACCGTCCAGCAGCTGACTAGCGAACTGGCTGCCCGCCTCGGCATCAAGGAGGGCAAGAACGGACTGGCCGTTACCGAAGTAAAGCCGGGATCGTCTGCTGAGGAGGCCGGTGTTGTTCCCGGGAGCATTGTTATCGAGATAAACGGGCTGCGTCCGGATTCTCTGGAACAGTATATGACGGCTGTCTCCGCCATCAAAAAGGGTGACATCGTGCGCCTGCTGCTCAAACGTCCCGACGGCAGCGTCCCTTATATCGCCTTGAAATCTGAATAATTCTCAACTACGAGGGGGGGAGCGCCATGTCGTTATGGGAAAAAGTCACTGCAGAGTTGCTCGACATTATTGAATGGAGTGATGATTCGCCCGATACGATGGTGTGGCGCTTTCCCCGCTTTGATAATGAGATTAAATACGGCGCGCAGCTGATTGTCCGGCAGGCGCAGGCTGCTGTTTTTGTCGATCGCGGAAAAATCGCCGATGTCTTTGCTCCCGGCCAGCATTCTCTGACCACTAAAAACCTCCCGCTCCTGACAACGCTGCTTGGGTGGAAATACGGTTTTCACAGCCCGTTTAAAGCGGAAGTCTATTTTGTCAACACGCGCAACTTTACCAATCTCAAGTGGGGGACAAAGAATCCGGTCATACTCCGCGACCAGGAATTCGGACCCGTACGCCTCCGCTCATTTGGCACGTATGTCGTCCGGGTCAACGATCCGGCAAAATTCATCGAGGAAATCGTCGGCACAGGTGGGCATTTCACTCTTGATGACATCAGTGAGCAGCTGCGCAACCTTATTGTCAGCCGGTTTGCCGATGCCCTAGCCGAGAGCGGCATCCCGCTTCTCGATCTGGCGGCCAACTATACGGAACTTTCAGCGCTCCTTACGAAGCAGATAGCGCCGGAATTTCTCGAGTACGGCCTCGAAGTCACCAAACTGCTGATAGAGAACATTTCCCTGCCGCTGGAGGTTGAAGCGGCGCTGGACAAGAAGAGCAGCATGGGCATCATCGGCAACCTGGATAATTTTGCCAAATTTCAGGCCGCTAACGCAATGGAAGCCGCGGCAAAAAATCCAGGCGGCGATGCCTCCGCTGGTGTTGGAATGGGTGTGGGCTTTGCCATGGCCAATCAACTCGGTAAAATGATGGTTACCCCGCCGGATACTGCTGCTGTTGCCCCGCCAACATTGCCGGGTGAGCTGTATTATGTCGGGAAAAACGGCACTAAAACCGGACCGTTCGATCAGCAGACGATCATCGGCAGCATTACGGCGGGAAGCGTGACGGGAGAAACCCTGCTCTGGAAACAGGGGATGGCTGGATGGGAAAAGGCGGGAGAGTTTGCTGAATTCAAAATGCTCCTTGAGGCAATACCGCCTCCACTGCCGGGATAAACCTTGATACTCTGAGACCTCCGAGGTTTTGAAAACCTCGGAGGTCTTGCCAGAAATTAATGTCATAGCTGTTTATACCTGTAGGAGCGTTTTCAAAACGCGATTGCTGCAATATCAAACAATGCTGAATATTACAGCAATCGCGGCAGAATGCCGCTCCTACGTCGTTTTTTTACGTACTTTATCCCGGCAAGGAATCTGTAATGGCAAACTGCACCAACTGCTCAGCTCCGCTGCCACCCGATTCAATTCAATGCACGTATTGCGGCAGCCGCAATGATACCGATCTTGCCGGTGTTCACTATTTCACGACCCATGAGCTCGAATCTGAGCGAACCTGTCCCCGCTGCGCTGTCAACCTGAAGACGATCGACTTGAATATCAACGGCAGATTCCTGATTGAGCGCTGCAACCAGTGCCTGGGGCTCTTCTTTGACCCGAATGAGCTGGAAGCGTTGCTGGAGGCGACCGTCACCAACGTGTTCAGTATCGACAGAAAGCAGCTTGACAGCATCAACTCCCTCAAAAAGGGTGACTACGGCGTCTCCTACATCAAATGCCCGGTCTGCAGCACAATCATGAACCGGGTCAATTTCGGCGTCAAAAGCGGCGTCATCGTCGATCGCTGCCGCGAGCATGGTGTCTGGCTGGATGGTGGTGAGTTGCGCCATCTGTTTGAGTGGATGAAGGCGGGGGGCAAGCTGCTGCAGCAGGAGCGGGCTGAAGAGCAGAGGCGGACCGAGGCGCGGGAACTGGAGCGGGAAAAGCGGAAACTGCAGGTGCAAGCGGCAATGGGAGGCTCAAGTGCCGATGAGGTCAGTTTTGATCTGTTCGGCGGAACGTTACGAAAGTCTGATCCGGATCTGTTTGATATCGTTGTAAAAGCGGTCCGCTTTTTTACGAAATAACCAGCCAGGACATTATCCATTCAACAGCTTCACCGTGGCCCGGCCATCTTCATAATAATCTATGATATTCAGGCAGCCGTAATTCTGTTCAATATTAAACAGCCCCGCCAGCGGTGCGCCTATGGCGTTGAGCAGCACAATACGATTGACCCCGCCATGCGCGACCACCAGTACCTCCTCCCCTTTGTGGCGTTCCACGACTTGAGTGATAACCGGCATGACCCGCGCTTCAACATCGAGCAGATTTTCTCCCTGCGGAACCCGGTAGTTCACCAGGTCATCGAACCGTGCCTGCCAGTCATCCGGCCACTCGCTCTTTATCTCCTCCCAGGCCAACCCTTCCCAGGCGCCGATATCCAACTCACGCAGTTCACGGTGAACAGTCGGTTCAATACCGAACGCCTGACAGATTATTGCTGCACCGGTTGAGCAACGGGAAAGATCGCTCGTATAGCAGGCGGAAATATTCTTACCAACAAGACGTTCTTTAAGAAGATGATACTGTTCAATTCCCAGATCGGTGAGTGCTACGTCAGCCTGGCCATTGTAGCGGGGCTGATCAAAACCGACCACCTGGCCGTGGCGAATGAGGTACATGCGGGTGTGGGGTGTCATGAAGTGGTTTCACTCCTGAGTTGAGTGTTTAATCCAGAATTCCTGGAAGAATTCTCGGACTGGCCGAGTGTTCCCTTCAGCCACTTCACTTTCAGCGGCAGAGAGCAGACGAGCCATGTTGACAGCCTGGATAACTTCAACTAGAAATTCTTGCATGGTTTTCTCCGATTCAAGCAGTAGCTTTTAAAAGTTTTTACATCAATATGTTTTATTGCACAACTATCGTAAAAACCACCAGCACCAGAATCTCATTCAGCTCGCTGAGACAGCCGATGGTATCTCCGGTCAGGCCGCCCAGCTTATGCTGGAAGAACATACGACCGGCGCTAGTGAACAGGCATACGGCAGCCAGAGCTGCTATTCCTCTGAAGTGCAGCAGGAAATACCCAGCGGCGGCAACCGTGGCAAAGGCCAGGAGAAGTGCCGTTTTGCCGGAGCCCTCGACAAAAGCCGCCCCCAGCCCATCCTGGCGGGCATGGCGGGCACCGGTCAGGGTCAACACCTGTCCGAAGCGGGCCAGAGCGGGAAAGAGCAGTAATGCCTGCCATTTAAGTTCCATCGGCACAGCCACCAGCGCCTGCCATTTAAGCAGCAGCCCCAGTACCAATCCGACTGCGCCAATCGCCCCCACCTGGGAATCCTTCATGATCGCCAGAAAACGTTCCCGATTGCCGCGCGCCGCGAGGCCATCGCAGACATCCGCCAGACCATCGAGATGCAGCGCACCGGTAATCAGTGTCAACATTGTTATCAGCAGGGCATCGCAGAGTGGACGGGGGAGCCAGAGGGAAATCAGTCCGTTGCCGACCACCAGTAGCAGGCCGATGACGAGTCCTGCCACCGGGAAGAACAGAGTGGAACGCCCCAGATCCTCCTTGTCACAACGGACAGTGAAGGGAAACGGGATAATGGTCAGGAATTGAAAGGCGATCAGAAATAGGCGCATATCACATCATGTATCATAAGAAATGGTTTGGAAACAGGTATATAAAATGTCTTTACATTAGGCTTCTGTTCATGTATTCGCAGATAAATAGGGGAAGGCGGCTGATTACCGGGCCGCTCTACCATGAAAATATTTGTCCGAGGAGGACTATTATGCGCTCCATCATCATCTACACTCTTCTTTTTATCGCACCACTGACGCTCAATGCCTGTGCCGCCAAACGTCCGGTTCTGTATCCGAATGCTCAATTGAAAGAAATCGGCCAGCCCAAAGCGGATCTGGAAATCGATGACTGCATCAGCCTGGCCAACTCGTATAAAGCAGGAGGTGACAGAACCAAGGAGATCGCCAAGGACACCGGCAAAGCAGGCATCGTCGGGGCGGCGACCGGAGCCGTAATCGGCGCAATAACCGGTGACTTTGGCCGTGGCGCCGCCATCGGCGGTGCCGGAGCTGCTACCGCAGCAATGGGTTCAGGTATCATGCGCTCCGACGAACCCGATCCGGTATTTAAGCAGTTTGTCGAGCAATGCCTCCGGGAAAAAGGCTTTCAGCCGCTCGGGTGGCGCTGATGTGACAGACCGAGGTCAGATCTTGTCACCCTTCAAATCACAGGCAAACAGCTTCCCCGCGCCGCGAGACGCGCAGAAATCACCGCACATGGTGCAGGTATCCTCATCTTCCGGAACCCGACTGGCGCGGATGGCACGGGCGTCCTCCGGATACAATGCCAACTGGAACTGCTTCTCCCAATCAAGATCCCGACGCGCCTTGGACATCTCCTTGTCCCGCTGACGCCCCTTTTCAGGGTATTTGTTCATATCGCCGATGTAGGCGGCAATTTTGGCGGTTTTAACCCCGCTGCGTACATCCTCCTCATTGGGGAGCGCGAGGTGTTCCGCAGGTGTAATGTAGCAGATCAGGTCAGCGCCGAAACGGCTCGATTGAGCCGCCCCGATGGCAGCGGTTATGTGGTCAAAACCGGGAGCGACGTCAGTGGCGATCGGCCCCAGCATGTAATACGGCGCTCCGCCGCTCATCCTCTTCTGCAGCTGAATATTCCCCTCAATCTCATCCAGCGGCACGTGTCCCGGTCCTTCTACGAGCATCTGGCACCCCAAGTCGCGACCAATTTCGGCCAGTTCACAATTGAAAATCAGTTCCTGAATCTGGGCACGGTCGGAAGAATCATGTATCGCCCCGGCACGAAGTCCGTTACCGAGGGAGAGGACCGTATCGTATTTTTTCAGGATCGAAACCACACGGTCAAACTTCTCGTACAACGGGTTTTCTTTGTTATTGGCTATCATCCAGGCAACCATAGACACACCCCCTTTTGAGACCAGACCGCCATAGCGGTACCCCTGCTTGCGCAGTCGCTCAATGGTGCAGAGGTTGATGCCGCAGTGCACCGCCATGAACGCCATACCGTCAGCGCACTGCCGCTCGATGATGTCAAAGAGCATCTCCTCATCAAGCTTATTCGGATCACCATATTTTCGGGCAGCCTCGCAGAACGCCTGATAGAGCGGTACATTACCCACCGGCAGATCCACAGCGGCAATGACTTCGCGGCGGACACGGTCGAGATCGCCGCCGACCGATAGTTCCATGAGCGAATCGGCACCCGCTTCCTGAGCAGCAAGAGCTTTCCTGATTTCGGCCGCGTAATCAATGATGTCCGAGGAGGTGCCGATAGAGGCATTGACCTTTGTTGTCAGCCCTTTACCTATTCCGGCAATACGGGACGGTTTGCGGTTGTGATTCCAGGGAATAACGATCTTCCCTTCTGCAACCATCTGGCGAATATACCCCGCTTCGAGCTGTTCATTGTCTGCGACACTCTGCATCTGTGGAGTGATAATACCCTGACGGGCGGCTTCTATCTGGGTTGACATTTTTATCATCCCTGCGCAACTCCCGCCTGTTCAAAGGTTGCCATCTCTTTCAGAACCTTAACTCCCGCCTCGATCAGCGTCATTGCCAAGGCTGCACCGGTCCCTTCACCCAAACGGAATTTGAGGTCGAGGATCGGTTCAACGCCGATTCGCTCCAGCATGAAACTGTGGCCGATTTCCACCGACTGGTGGGCGGCAAAGATATACTCACGCACGTCGGGATGAAGCTCCGAGGCGATCAAGGCACCGGCTGTGGAAATAAAACCGTCGATCACGACCGGTATTGAATTGGCCGCGCACCCCAGCACCAGGCCGGCTATTGCCGCAATTTCCAGCCCGCCGACTTTGCTCAGGACATCGAGAGGATCATACGGGTCCGGTTTGTTGAGTGCTAATCCCTGTTCGATAACACGAATCTTGTTGATCAGCGCCTCATCACCGATGCCGGTACCCCGATGGGTAACTTCCGCCACCGACTTGCCGGAGATAGCCGCTATTATGGCTGACGACGGCGTCGTATTGCCGATGCCCATCTCGCCGGTGCCGACCAGCCATATTCCTTCAACACGGCACTGCTCCGCCAGTTCGATACCGACGGCCACTGCCGCCACCGTTTCTTCACGGGTCATGGCCGGCCCTTTGGCAAAATTCTGTGTGCCCCGGGCAACTTTTTTATGGATCAGCCCAACCGTGTCGTCAAAATCATAATCGACGCCGACATCAACGACCCGAACATCGGCTCCGACGTGGCGAGCCAGCACGTTTATCCCGGCTCCACCGGAGAGAAAATTCAACACCATCTGCGGAGTAACTTCTCGGGGAAACAGCGACACCCCCTCCTCGGTAACGCCATGGTCGCCGGCAAAGGTAAACACGACCTTCTTTGATACATCCGGGTTCAGGTTACCGCTGATGGCAACAATGCGCCGGGCAAATTCTTCCAGTCGCCCGAGAGAGCCCTGCGGTTTGGTCTTGTTGTCCAGCCGCTCCTGTGCCTGCTGAAGTAATTCAACGCTGACAGGCTTGATACGTACAAGAGTGTCTTTGATGATATCCATGTGATGATTCTCCTTTTCTTGTGTCGATTCTGGTATTTGTCAAATTTCTGTTTTGGTAGGGGCGATCCCGGCGGGTCGCCCTGCTGTGATTGCAAATAATGTTAAATATTGCAGCAATAGGCGGGCGAGCCACCGGCGTCGCCCCTACTTTAATCGCAACGGTATCCCGCTGATAACAACATGCACCTCGTCCGCTGCCGCTGCCACTGCCTGGTTCGTTATCCCGGCGATATCCCGGTACAGTCGCGCCAGACGATTGTCCGGCACAATCCCCTGACCGACTTCGTTGCTGACCAGAATCACCGGCGTCACCATACTCTGCAGCGTACTTTTCAACTGCTCGACATCCTCCCGGATCCGCTCTTCGCAATCTTCCCCGTGCTCTTCATACCTGAACAGCAGATTTGAAAGCCACAGCGTTACACAATCCACTAAAATCACCTGATAGCAACCATCACTGCGTAGCAGCGCCTGTGACAGATGAAGCGGCTCTTCGATCGTATGCCACTGGACTCCACGCCGCTCGCGGTGTCGCCTGATCCGCTCATGCATCTCGACATCCAGCATCTGAGCAGTAGCCAGATACCCGAGTGACGTTCCGAACTCCAGCGCCCGTTTTTCAGCAAAGCTGCTTTTACCGCTGCGCGCTCCGCCGGTAATAAAAACAATGTGTGCCATTACACTCCTCCTAAAGAAAAAGCCCCTGTCCATAAAATGGGCAGAGGCTCGAAAACCGTGAAACAAGATACGCTCAGGCTTCGGCCCCTCGTTCCACGGAGGTCCCAAAACATAAACGGAGTGGCAGGTTTCCTGGCTTCAGGGTCATCTTACTAACCGCGCCTTCCCGGAAAAATCCAGTGGCTCATTGCGGCGTTCATCGCCTGTTACAGTTGCGGGACAGCGAGGGATTTTAACCCTCTTCCCTTTTAACCGCACCTTGCGGGGTGCAGCACCAAAACCGTGTGGAGAAACAGTTGTGCCGAGGTTTGTAACAGAGTGGGGTGGTGGTTGGCAAGGGGAAAGTGCGCTCATGTTAATTACAAAGGGGAAAGTCTAACTACCGAATTGTATGGTTGGACTATTTTTCAAACGCATACACTATTTTGTAGATGATCTGCTGGTATTCCTCACTCATACCTTTGATAAGATTATCTATATCTTTAAGGCGCTTAGCAGGAGTATCCAGATGCATAAAATTGAAGAACTCGTTGATTGGAACCCCGAGTGCTTCAGATATTTTGGCAAGACGTTCAATTGATGGAGAGTTATACCCGCCTTCAACTCTACTGATATGACGGGGTTCTACTCCTACAATTTCCGCCAACTGCTCCTGAGTAAAACCCTTTGACTTCCTGATTTCTCTGATTCGTTCACCCAACAGTTTTTTTATCGGTTTCATACTCCCTCCAGTGACAAGAGAGTATAGGTTTCTGAAGGTCGTTTACATGATGTATAATCACATATTTACATACTTTTTTGTTATTTTGAATCAACTATACGACATATAACATCATATGGTTAGTTAGACTTGTTATTATATGTCAACATATTTATCTTGCTCATTAAAGGTCTTTCCTGTACCGCTTTAACGCAATGTTTGGCAAAAAGGCAAAGGTCCGTCTTGGTTGATTTCGGCTATGTTTCTCAGAGCTAACAAAAAATGGAGGGGAAACCATGAGATTGAATTTAATGATGGGATTACTTTTGGCTCTGGTGGTTGGAGTGGCTGGGTGTGGTGGAGGTGGTGGTGACTCAAGTAGTTTTATTGGTGCTGGTACCCAATCTCCACCTCCTACAACTGACACTGCAACTGGAACTGCGTCTTCTCCATACTTGGAATCAACATTGTTGGCAGCCAATAAATTAAACCCTAATGGCTACGTCAAATCTAGCAGCAGTGGAACTCTTTTTAATTTGAATTTTGGCACCTTTGGTACGCCTCTGCTACTGCCAAACAATAATGAAGTGACATACACTATACAGAACAAAAGTAGTGCTTCATATTCTTTCACTCGCCTTGATGGTGCAGTGTTTAATTTCACTGAACCAGATGTTTTTTCCTTAAATTATTCGACACTTGAATCTACTTTAACATATCAAGAAAAATGGATTACCTCCCCATTAATAAGTGCATGGGCACAAGGTTTAAATGGAAAAGCCGTAAATATTGCAATTTTGGACGATTTTACTCCTAATGATTACTCCGAATGGGAGGTGCGAAGATTACTTAACACCTGTTTTAATCTTACCGCAGGGGGGCTCACGTCTTTTTACTGTACAGAAAACCAAGGCTATATTTATAAACTGACACATGGAGACCAAGTATCGTTAATACTTAGTGGAAATCAGTCATTTATTGACATGTTATTTTATTCAAATGGCAAATATGCAAACGTACAAGCGCCAACGGTAATGCTTGGAAGGGTCTCCATGACACAACCGGTCACTGTTAGTTATAGTTCACCAAAATATGGTGTTGCTTATGGTGCAAATTTGACAACAAAAAGGAGTGATTATCTTACTTATCAACTGAATACTAAAGGTCTTTTCAATCAGTTACAACTGTGGGGTGATGGCACTGATGTATCAAGCCAAAATTACAAAATGACTCAGGTTGTTAATCTCAGTCTTGGCGGTACCTCAAAGAGCCCAATAACCAACAAGGCAACCTATTCTACTCAACTCGCTTACGCTAATGCCAGTACTGTGCCCAATGCCGTTTATGTTAAAGCTGCTGGTAATGAAGCTTGTACCATATCGCAAACAAATTGCGATCCTAGCAATGCAGTTCTATATAACTCTGCAAATTTTAAAAATAAAACTCTTATCGTTGGTGCACTTAATGTTTCTGGTGGTTCTATCGCTACATATTCAAACAGAGCAGGTTCGTATTCAGACCGATTTGTGGTTGCGGATGGGCGGGGTATTTATAGCTCGACTGATGGCACATATGATGAAGGCACTTCTTTTTCCGCTCCAAGAGTTGCCGGCTATGTAGCTATATTGCGTCAGAAGTATCCTCAGCTTACAGCTTCTGACGCAGCCTCAATCATTCTTTCCACTGCAAAATGGAATTCTGCATGGGGGCCTAAGAATGCTACCTCACAAGCAATATATGGGCAGGGTGAGGCTGATTTGGCTCGTGCGTTGTCTGCAATTGGATCCCTGCCTTAATAACTGGTAACAATTTGTTTAAATACTTACAAAGCGATTTCGATGGAATCAGTTGCTTAATAATTAAAATAATTTTATTCGTATTTTAAATGTCTACATTAACAATGTAGGCCTAAGGGGACGTAGCTGCTTTATTGCTTTATGCTTCTTCTGCTATTCTCTTTCCCATGCCAAGAAAAGCGCGGTTATCGGCAACATAGATTTTCTTTGAACTCATAAACGATTCTCGTAAGAAAAGAGGGAACGGCGGGCTGCGGCAAAATCTTCTTCTTCGATGACGGCCCCCTGCCAGATACCTTCAAGCGATTTTCTGTTTTTTTTATCACCTACAGGAGGCAGAAAGCGGGTTTTCAGGATATGAAGCATCTGATAGACATCAGGAAGAAACGCATCAGGGATGCTGTCTATTTCATTAATAATTCTATCACGGTAGGTGGTTGCCATAGTATTCTCCTTCTTGTCGATTTCAAATCATACTAGCAGATAATGTGGATGAAACAACAGAAATTGCGGGGGGCCTAAGGGTAGAGTAGAGAACAGGTTTCACCCTGCCCTCCCTCATCAAACCGGACGTGCAGTTTTCCCGCATCCGGCTTTCCGACGTTATTCAGCATTACCCCACAAGTCCCCTTGGCATCATACTGCCTTAGTAACTTTTTTCCAAAACCCCAAACACATATACGAGAACAGAGACCGGAAGAGTTGTGGGAATTGTGCGTCAATTGCGGTCAGGCGCGGCGGTGAGTTGTTGAGATGCGATCCGGCACTTCGGGATACAATTGATGAAAATATAAATTAGTTGATTAGCAAGCAACGTCCCCCCCCATCACTCTCGGAACCATTCAATTTACCACTTGCAATAATCGACACCAGAGTTATACTCACTTTATTTTTGACTGAGTATAACTCTGAGACGAGGTAAATGATGGAACGCATTGGCGGGGAAACCGTTGTATTATATGCCGATCTCCGTGAGAGACTGGAAATGTTCGAGGCGATGCGGACTATTGCACACATTCCCGGTGAATTTACGACAAAGAGCGTAAAGGGACGCCTGTATCATTATTTTCAGACAACACTCACCGGCGGACGCACCCAGATTTACATAGGTTCAGATAGCGAAGAGATCCTCCGTTTGATCGAAGAACGGAAATCTGGCGCAAAGGGTGTCAGCGCAGATGAAAAAATGTTTCAACGCCTCGGTTCTCAAATCATCGCAGGCGGAGTGGCAGCTATTATGCCGGATATGGCTCGGATAATAAAACGCCTCGCTGACAGCGGAGTTTTCAAGTTAGGTGGTGTCATGGTAGGGACCGTTGCCTACCAGATTCTTGGACCGCACTTGGGAGTTGTCTGGGATGGTGGTTCCCGCATGACGCAAGACATTGATTTAGCAGGAGACACCAGAGTAGCTATAGCAGTACCGGACTTGCAGGCTGATGTGCCTGGAATAATCGAATCCATGCAGATGGGTTTTTTCCCTGTGCCAAGACTGTCCCACAAAGAACCTTCCACGTCATATGCGATTCGAGGAAAAACACTACGCATTGATCTTCTCACTCCCGAAAGAAGAGGGGTAACCGCTCCGGTTTTTCTCCGGCGTTTTAACGCATCTGCAACACCTCTTAAATACCTTGACTACCTCATTGAAGAACCGATTAATGCGGTGATGATCTCCGGTACTCCGTGCCTGGTCAAAGTGCCGCAACCTGCACGTTACGCGCTGCACAAACTGATTGTTTCACAAGAACGGGATGCGGCGGCGACCGATAAAAAACGAAAAGACCTCCTGCAGGCGGAAAATATGCTGGCTCTCTTGCGTGACGACCGCCCCGGTGATATCGAACGCGCTTGGATAGCAGTGACAAAGCGTGGGGCGTCATGGGTTAAAAAGCTCGAATCCGCTTGCAAGGAGGCACGTATCGATCTGTAACTTTTGTTTAATAATGCGGCGGTACTTCCTGGTCAGCGTCGCGGGTGACTGATGGTGCCATGTCAAGAAATTGTTCCTTCAATAGTGCAACATCACGTTGCAACCGTTCCAGGGTCAGTTCCTGACGGCAGATAATTTCATTCAGCTCCTGTATGGTCATTTCCTGTTGCATATAGCGCATTTCCAATTCGTTAATTCTCTCTTCCATACGTAACCACCTTTTCTGCCACCCTTTGAAAATCGGAATAAGTAAATCACTGCCTTTTACAATAAAAAAACCAGACCGTCAGGCCTGGTTTTTCTGTCTCAAACGGCTACGTGTGAGAGGGCTACTACAGATTTTTGAGATTTTTCCCAGCCGAGAACTTACCGCTCTTGGATGCAGCGATATTGAGCTCTGCGCCGGTCTGCGGGTTACGCCCCTTACGGGCGGCACGGTGGGATACCTCAAAAGTGCCAAAACCGGGAAAGGTAACTTTGTCGTCGGCTTTCAATAAATCCAACGTTACTTTCAAGAAAGCTTCGACAGTTTCAGCGGCAACAGTTTTTGGCACTTCCAGCTCCTCGGCAATTTTTGCTACAAATTCTGCTTTAGTCATGACTTTCTCCTTGTAGTTATATTACGCATGTTAGTATCACAAGAAACAAATATGAGTCTACTTAAAGTTTATACGTAGTCCATATGCCGTCTTGGTAATAGTATGAGCAGGAAATCCGGTTTTACTTGAATCCAGCACAATCCGAATATTTTGCGGAGATACACCAACACGAATCTTGGCAATCCCGAATTTATTGATTGCAGTAACGTAAGGCCTCTGATCAGTATTATTACATGGAATATCAATGACAAGACGGTCAGGGCTGGATAATTTCATTGTTTTGAAGTCGGGAACAGGCTGGTTTGTATGAATTTCAACGGACAAAAGAGCGGTTACAATCTCTTTTATCTTCAGAGCCGGAGAACGTGCCGGAGCCGTTGTGGCGGGAACGACCGGTTCAAGCTTCAGTGATCGCGTTGCCGCAGGCACTGCTGAGAGCGCAGGTGCGCCGGGTGCAGCAGCTGTCGCGGTTTGAGCCGGTGCGTCAACAGAATGAACTGCCGGTTCATCGAGTCCTAAGGGGCCTTTTTCTGGTAAAGCAGCTGGCAAAGGCACTGCAGCGGTTGTGACGCTGACAGCAGTTACCGGTTCGGAAACCACTGCAGGCTTGATCTCCTCAGGCATCGACTTATTTTTAAGTTCCGGGATACCTGCCGCAGGTGTTACAGTGCTGAACGTGACCATCAGCAATTTGCGATCAGAAGAGGCGGTTACAGAAATAGCTGATTCTGCAAAGAGATTGAAAATAATTCTGCTGGCAACAATCCCGGAAATCTGGATGTTATCAACACTGATGCTCGATACCTCGCCTTTGTTGACGACTATCAATGGCTCAATTTTTTCCGGGTCAGCTTCTGCAATATCGACGACTGCCCGAGGTTGCCCGGGAACGTTGTAATATGTGTACGTCATTGCACTATCTGCAGAAATTTGCACAGAAACGGAATTTCCCGCTAAGATCGGCTTGACATCGAGGAGCTCAGCAGCAAAGAGTGTGGAACGCATGCCTCCCGACAGGGTGATCAGCAGCATGACTATAAACGCCTTTTTCATAGAATGATCTCCATAGTGCGCATATCTCTCAACCCGGCTAGCTGTTTATTTCAGCCCAAAGTCGTCGAGGTCTTCATCGGAAAAATCAAGCGAGTTTGACGCATTTACAACATTAAGACGTGCGTCAACATCTCTGAATCCAGGGATTTTACCGTTTATTTCCTTGAGGATGATATTCGCCTCTTCTCTCATACCCGCAGCTTCATATCCTGTCGCTAACTCATAGTACACTGCGCAGCTTTCCTCCAGGCTGAGTTCGTGTTTTAAAAGAGCCTGCAGAATTGTAATGGCTCTTGCCAATTCGCCACGTTCTCTCAGACAAATGCACTGGAGTATCAGGCATTCCACCCGTAACGCAAGATCTTGTGAAGCCTGCCGATATTCGTTGAGCGCTTCATCAAACAGACCCATCTCTTTGAAAGCCTGACCAAGGTCAAAATGTGAGCGGGCGTCAGAATTATCCATTTCGTTGCCGAACTTTACTCCCCTCGGAGCAGCGTCAACGGAATCAAACAGCGCAATAACAGAGTCAAGGCGGTTTTCATCAGGTGGAAAATTTACGCTATCCTCTTCTGATTGGTCAAAGGATGAGTCGCCATCGCTTTCGATTTCAATTTCGACCTCGACATCTCCTTCTGCATTTATCTCGACATCTTCATCAGACAGAGGTGCTGTTGTCAACATAACATCTGAAATATCTGCGGCATGCGGCTCTTCAAGTGGAGAAACAGCCTGCGGTTCCGGTTTAGTGGAAGCATTTTGTTTATTGAATGAAACATTACGCAATGCAGTCAGTTTAGATGTAAGTGAGGCCTTTTCGTCATCATGGCCCGCAGCAGTAGCTACTCTGATGAGGCCTTCCAAAATGTGAGTATTGATAGGATCTATCTTGTCGAGGGCATAATATATCTGCTCAAGTTGCAGCAGGAATCCGCCAGAAATGAGGGTTGATTCGTATGTATCGAGCAGTTCAAGAGCGGCTGTAAGGTTCTGTTCCGCCGCAGTCGCTGAGAGGAGGCCAAGTATTGCAACGGGCTCTTCAGGGAAATATTTCAGAAAATGCTGATACGCAATTTTGACCCGCTGCGGTTGATCAAGAAGTTGGTACGCCTGAATTATAAGCTCCCAGACCCCTTTGTTGCCTGGATTACTACGGAGAAGAGCTTGAAGAGTGCCTATCGTTGCTGCCGCGTTGCCCAATCGGATAAGTTCGGTAAGCACCTCAAATAAAAAATCTGTTTTCTCGGGAAAAAGCTGCTGTACGCGGGAACACATTTTGGTAAGCGCTTGATTGTCACTCCGTTCAATAAGCAGGGCAGCCGTCTTGGAAAATACGGCATATGCCTCGGTTTTTTTCTCTTTTAGAACATAGGCTTCTGCCAGTTTTATTTTTATAGGAATATTTTGCGGATCAACACTCTGCATCCTGACTAAAATGTTTAATGCTTCTAACTCTTTGCCAGTTTTTTCATATTGTTCATAGACGAGCTTATATTCCGCAAGAGCATTTGCAACGAGGCCATGTTTTTCATTAAGTTCAGCGAGAGTCATTGAAAGAGAAATATCGGTGGGGAAAAGTTTCTGCAGCTGTTTGTAAACTGCAATCGCTTTGAGGTAAAAACCGTTATTTGAATAGTGTTTGGCAACTGTTTCCAATTCTTTACGGGCATCGTCATTACGCGCACATTTAATTAACAGCTCGGCCAGTTTTTGACGATGGTTAAAGACGGAAGGCTCTAAAGCAATAACCTGTTCGTACGCTTTGACCGCTTTGTCAAATTGACCGCGTGCCGCATATTTTTGAGCTTCTTCGATCAGTTTGTCTTTTTTTGATATGACCGCCATCAATTTCCTCGAACCTGGCAAGCTAACGTTTACCAAATCGGTAACGTCTGCAACGGTTTAATAGCTACTGTAGCAACACTGTTTTGTCAAGCTTAATATCTTGGTTATATTAGGATATTCAACGTTTTATGGAGCTTTATTTTGCTTTGACATGGCTCATAAAATCCTTTACGGTGCGGCAGTTATTTTGATTCTGTCATGATTGCGGCAAAAAATTGTTCACAAATTTTATTTGGAGGCTGTGGGATGCGTTTCCTGCCGAAAGTAAATCCGCTTTTCGAAAAATCATCTGCCAGCACGGTTAGTATTCCGGATTTTTTTGAAAAACTCCATACGAGCAGTTTTACCGGGTATGTATATCACTCGGCACTGAAGTTTGAGTTCTATGGCGTTCTTGCCATAGGTAAGTTGCTGTGTGCCTACTGTTGTGACGGCGCACGAGAGAAGTCTGGCTTTGAAGCCCTTGCACTCCTCTGTGATACGGTGATTTTGACGGGCGGCGATATAATTGCTTATTGTATGTCAACTGATCTGGCGGTATCTGCCCACGCCCAGATTGTCGGAAAACGTCTGTTTAGTGGCGAAGAGGTGCGACAGATTGATATTAAAGGGGTTCTCGCCCGCTTGAAAAGTCAGGGGGTAAACGGTGTTGTACGTTTTTATACGACGGAACGCTCCGCTATGATGTTTTATAAAGACGGGGTGCCGATAGGCTTTTATTACGACGCTGCCGATTCATTAGAATCCTCCCCGGATGAATCACGAATCATTGCCGCGTTGCCCGGTGCGCGAGTTGAAATATGTACAACCAGGACACTTGAAGAGTTACTGCAATATGATTTATTGCAAATGGTCAACCTCTCAAAGTTATGGGAAGCGGCCCGGGCTCGGGATGCTGCCGTTCGCCCGAATATGGTAGGCACCAGTGAGCCCCCCGGTGCTGTACCAGACGACCAGAAATTACTCGACCTGATTGATGATATTTCGGAAGTTGCCTCCGCATATCTGTCGCGGGAGGGACGGATCATCGTTGAAAAGAGAGTCAGGGAATTGGGTGGTCCTTTGATACTGCTCGATCATGATAAGTGTTCCCGCCTTATTGCTCACATCGAAGCAGACGCTCTTGAAATTAACAGTTACGCCCGTATTGATGAAATGATAGATCTGATGAGATCTGAAATCAGCAGTCGGCTCGCAGTTTAATGAATAGACATAACAGGAATTAATTGTGCATGTTCAGCAGATCCTGAAAGAATACCTGGAGATTCACGGATACTGGGTGTTGTTCATTGGAACGTTTTTAGAGGGTGAAGCAATTCTGCTCCTGGCCGGTTTTCTGGCGTTTCAGGGGTATCTGGATATTTTGGGCGTTATAAGTACCGCCTGGGCCGGATCATTTCTCGGTGATCAGTCTTATTTCTACCTTGGCCGCTTCAAGGGGAGAGCTTTGCTCAAGCGTTTCCACTCTATTGCTAAAAAATTTCGTGAGGCCCTTAAACTTATTGAAAAATATGGTAATTTTGTTGCTTTTATTTCTCGTTTTACCTATGGATTCAGAATCGTTCTGCCCATAATTCTTGGCATTACCAATCTTGCTCCCCGCACCTTTCTCTGGATAAATCTGGCCAGTGCCCTCACCTGGTCAATTACCTTTTCTCTGGGTGGGTACCTGTTCGGTAAAAGCGCTTCTCTGCTGCTCGAAAATGTCAGCAACTATGAACATTACCTCGTCTTAACTCTGTTCTGCTTTATCGGTCTGGCGTGGTGCGGTCATGCCTACCATATCTGGAAACTCAAAAAACCGGTCAGAGACCGATTGGCACGGATGCGGGCCCTCCATAATTCTCGAAAGGCGCACTCTTGATACATAATATCAACATTATTCTGGTCGAACCACAATCACCCGGTAATATCGGCATGGCCTGCCGGGCTATGAAAAATATGGGTTTCACCCAATTGAGAATCGTAAAAGGGTGTGACCGGTTTGATTCGGAAGCACTCAAATTCGCTGTTGCTGCGCGTGATCTGCTTGAATCGGCGGTGGTTTTCCCCGATCTTGCTTCAGCCATATCTGATTGCACCCTGACGGTAGGCACTACCCGGCGACACGGAAAATACCGTCAGGAGATCCTTTCTCCTGCAGAGGTGTCAAGCCGCCTCAGGGAGCAGGTCACACGCGACTGCCGGGCGGCACTCGTGTTCGGGCGAGAGGACAGTGGTTTGACGACAGAAGAACTTTCTCTCTGCCGCTGGCATGCCACCATTCCGACATCGAGCGAATATGGCTCGCTCAATCTGGCGCAGTCGGTGCTGCTTTTTTGCTATGAACTGGGCAAAGCCTCGCAATCAGTAGGCGTGCAACGCCCGTATGACCTGGCCAAATCGGATGAGATGGAGTCACTTTTTGGCCACTTCAGCGCCACTCTCAACAAGATCGGTTTTCTCAATGAGCAGAATCCCGAGCATATGATGCGCTCACTGCGGAGAATCTTCTTTCGTGCCAATCTCGACAGTCGCGAAGTTACGGTACTGCGTGGCATGCTGACGCAGATTGATTGGGCCAGTTCGGCCTTTGACGGAAGAAAACGTTCGTGACCGCGACAACAATCGGACTGGTGGCCGGGACACTTACCAGCATTGCAGCTATTCCACAGGTGCTGAAAACGCTGCAGACCCGTCACGTTCGGGATATTTCCATCTGGCAGCCGCTGCTGCTGTCGTTCGGTGTCGCTCTCTGGATGATGTACGGTTTTCTAATCAGTGACTTACCGCTGATACTTGCCAATATTACACCTCTGGTATGTAATGTCATCCTTACCGCCATGAAGTTGCGCTATGGCAGGGAGGATCGTTTAATAAGCGAAGAACCGCTATGAACACTGATATCTTCTCAGAAAAAACGATTCTCACGGTAAGCCGCCTCACCGCTCTGCTACGCGGTGTTCTTGAGGAAAACTTTGAACAGCTCTGGCTGCAGGGGGAGGTCTCCAATCTCTCCTATCCTTCTTCAGGTCATTGCTATTTTACCCTCAAGGACCCGGGCGCACAGATACGCTGTGTCATGTTCAAGAGCGCCGCAAAGAATCTCAAATTTCGCCTGAGCGACGGCATGAAGCTGATTGCCCGGGGGCGGATTTCAGTATATGACCAGCGTGGCGAATATCAACTGATCTGCGAATATGTGGAACCGGACGGCATCGGAGCGCTTCAGACCGCTTTTATCCAATTAAAGGAAAAACTTGCTCTCGAAGGGCTGTTTGCCGAGGCGCATAAGCTTCCCCTGCCGCGCTTTCCCCGTACCATCGGTGTGATCACGTCACCGACCGGCGCCGCCATTCACGACATTTTACATATACTGAAGCGGCGCTTCGCCTCGCTTAATGTACTGCTCTATCCGGTGCGTGTTCAAGGCGATGGTGCGGCGGCGGAGATCGCCCGTGCCATCGGAGAAATGAACCGGCTGGCCGGGGTCGACGTCCTCATCGTCGGCCGCGGCGGCGGCTCGCTCGAGGATTTATGGGCATTTAACGAGGAGGTCGTGGCCCGCGCCGTCTATCGATCGGAAATTCCGGTCATCTCGGCGGTCGGGCACGAAACCGACTGGACCATTTGCGACTTTGCGGCTGATCTGCGGGCGCCGACGCCATCGGCAGCGGCCGAGTTGGTGGTAGCGAGCAGTGAAGAGCTGCGCAGCCGTATTGAGGCATTATCCGGCCGGGCGCGGAGGGCAATCCAGGTACTGTTGTCCGCTCACCTCAGCCGCCTTGCAAGCCTGCGGAGGGCACTGCACGATCCGCGCACGATGCTCGGTCATATGGTGCAGCGTACCGATGATTTGACCGGAAGGCTCGAACTGGCGCTGACGGCAGCCGTCTCACGCCGCCGTGCCCGCTTTGACCGGCTGCAGGATGCCCTGCAGCATAATGATCCTCACTACAGCATCGATGCTTTCCGGCAAAAGATTGCTCTTCTGACGCTGCGCTCGGAAGGGCTGCTGGTGCAGCGACTGGATACTCTCAAGCAGGCGTTTTATGACCAGGCGGTGCGCCTCGAAGTATTGTCGCCGCTCAAAACCCTTGCCCGCGGCTATGCCATTGCTACCCGGGACAACGCACGATCAGTCGTTACGGATGCCGCCACACTGTCAATCGGCGCACAGCTGCGGGTGAAATTTCATCGCGGTGAGGCCCGCTGCCGGGTGGAATCGCTGGAAACCGGCAAAACTTGACGCTCGCCGCCTAATCTGTATACAATCACCTCACTACTACTGCGAGAGACAGCAACCATGGCCACTGATAAATTTGAAGCATCACTGAAAAAACTGGAAGAAATTGTAACGCGTCTTGAAACCGGTTCTCTATCGCTTGAGGATTCTCTGAAAGCCTTTGAAGAGGGGGTAAAGCATTCCGCTTTCTGCTCCAGCAGGCTTGACGAGGCTGAACGGCGGGTCGAAATCCTTCTGAAACAGAAAGACGGCTCATTGAAGCGGGAACCTTTTGAAGCCGATGACGAGTGACACCAAAGGAATGCCGATGGATCTGAACGTATACTTAAAAGAGCGGTGCGCCCGGGTTGATGAAGCTCTGGAGCGTTTTCTGCCGAAGGAAACCGAACTGCCGCACAGTGTGCATAAGGCGATGCGCTACTCCGTTTTTGCCGGCGGCAAGCGGGTGCGCCCCATATTGATGCTGGCGGCCTGTGATGCGGCTGGCGGTGACTCCCGGCGTGCCATCCCTGCCGCGTGTGCCATGGAGATGATTCACACCTATTCGCTTATTCACGATGATCTGCCAGCCATGGATGACGATGATTTCCGTCGTGGCAACCCAACCAATCATAAGGTGTTCGGTGAAGCAATTGCGATTCTGGCCGGCGACGCGCTGCTGACGGAAGCATTCAAGCTGACCAGCGACCCCCGCTTCGCAGAGGGGTGTGACCCGTCCGGGTTGCTCGCGGTGATTCATGAAATTGCGACCTGCGCCGGTTCGGCCGGTATGGTTGGCGGCCAGGTGGTTGACATGGAAAGTGAGGGGCGCCACGATATTGATCTCCCCACGGTTCAATACATTCACACCCATAAAACGGGGGCTCTTATCAAGGCTTCAGTTGTTGCCGGGGCACTTCTTGGCGGAGCGTCAGGTTCAGAGCTGGCGGCGATCAAACGCTATGGAGAAGCGGCCGGTCTTGCCTTTCAGATAGCAGACGATATTCTTGACATTGAAGGGACAACCGAGGAGATTGGTAAAGATGCCGGCAGTGATCAGGCGCGCGGCAAGGCGACCTACCCGGCGGTCATAGGATTGGCTGCCGCCAGAGAGGCGGCTCAGGGAATGATGGATGAAGCCCTGAGAGCGCTGGAGCTGTTTGGTGACGAAGCCGAGCCGCTGCGGGAAATTGCCCGCTATATTGTGCAGCGCAAAAATTGAAACTTAACCATCCCTGACCCCTCCTGAATCAGGAGGGGGACTTTTAAGGCGTATACAGGCGCACGTAAATGTCGATTCTTGAAACGATACACTCTCCGGAAGATCTCAAAAAGCTGCCGGTCTCCCGACTCCCTGAGCTCGCCGCTGCACTGCGGCAGGCCATCATTGCTACCTGTGCCGCCAATGGCGGTCATCTGGCGCCGTCGCTCGGAGTGGTTGAGCTTACCATAGCGCTCCACAAGGTGTTTACCACACCGACCGACAAGATTATCTGGGATGTGGGGCATCAGGCGTACGCCCATAAACTGCTCACCGGCCGTCAGGATACATTCGGCACCTTGCGCACATTGAACGGCCTCAGCGGTTTTCCCAAGCGCCACGAATCACCGCATGATGCTTTTGATACCGGCCATTCCTCCACTTCCATATCCGCTGCAACCGGTTTTGCTGTTGCCCGGGACCTGGACGGTCGAAAGAACAAGGTGCTCGCGGTTATCGGCGACGGTTCCATGACCGGCGGCCTCGCTTATGAGGGGATCAACCACGCCGGCCATCTCAATAAAGACATGATTATCATCCTGAACGATAACGAAATGTCCATTGCCGAAAATGTCGGCGCTCTTTCAACGTTTCTGTCCCGCACGGCATCGAGCGAATTTGTCCATCGTTTCAAAAGGGGAACCGAATCGTTTTTAAAGCGTCTCGATGTCGGCAAAGGCGTTCTCCATGTGGCCCACAAAATGGAAGAGTCGGTCAAAGGGCTTTTTACTCCGGGAATGCTTTTTGAAGCCTTTGGGTTTGAATATTTCGGGCCGATAGACGGCCATGATCTTCCGGCACTGATTGAAACGCTTGAGAAGGTAAAGAAATTCGATAATTCAGTCCTGGTTCATGTCCTGACGAAAAAAGGGATGGGGTATAAGCCGGCTGAGGACCTTCCCTCGCTGTTTCACGGTGTCGGACCGTTTGAGCCAGAGACCGGCAAGGTGCTGAAAGGGAAGGGGGGGGCTGCCTCCTATACCGCCGTTTTTGGGGCAGCACTCTGCAGGCTGGCCTCAGAAGATGACCGGATCGCGGCCATCACCGCAGCCATGCCGGACGGGACCGGGCTCACCAGGTTTGCCCAGGAGTTTCCCGAGCGTTTTTTTGATGTCGGTATTGCCGAGCAGCATGGTGTTACCTTTGCCGCCGGTTTGGCGGTCGGCGGGTTCCGCCCGGTTTTTGCCGTGTACTCCAGCTTTCTGCAGCGCGCCTATGACCAGGTTTGTCATGATGTCTGTCTGCAGAATCTTCCGGTCACCTTTGCCATCGACCGCGGCGGGGTTGTCGGCAGCGATGGGCCGACCCATCATGGTGCTTTTGACCTTTCCTATCTGCGTCATCTTCCGAACATCACGCTCATGGCTCCCAAAGATGAAAATGAGCTGCAGCATATGCTGGCGACCGCAATCAGTCTGGGGAGTCCGGCGGCGCTCCGTTACCCCCGTGGCAACGGCTATGGCGTGGCACTGGACCAGGCGCTTGAGATACTACCGGTCGGCAGGGGGGAACTGCTGCGCGAAGGGAGTGCCGCTACGGTTCTTGCCCTGGGTACGATGGTTCACCCGGCCCTGGAAGCGGCTGCCGTTTTGGCGGGAGAAGGCCTTTCTCTGACAGTGGTAAACGCCCGTTTTGTCAAACCGCTTGACGAAGAGCTGATTATGGCTCTGGCGGAGCAACAGCGAATACTGATCACAATCGAGGAAAACTCGTTGCAGGGCGGCTTTGGCACTGCGGTGCTGGAACTGCTTGAACAACGCGGTATGAGCGGAATTCAGGTTCTGCGTCTCGGCTATCCCGATGCCTACATCCCCCAGGGCGAGCAGCACGAGCTGCGTACCATGCTCGGCCTCGACAGTGCCGGAATCATACATTCCATTCGTACGTTCCTTTCCCGGATATGAGACCTTCCGTGCACAAAAGATACTGCATACCTGGCGGCATTTTCGCTGTCTGGCTCTTTTTACTGACCATCGCATCGGCACAACCGCCCGGCAGTGAGTCGCTCTCGAAGAGCGGTGGCGGTCTCGAGTTGGTTCAGCGCGGGGAATATGAAAAGGGGATTGAGCTGCTGCTGAAGGATTACAATCTTTTTCCCCTCAATCTCACCATTAAGCGGAATCTGGCGGAGGCGTACGCTGCCTATGGGCATAAGCATTTCAAACAGAAGAATTACGAACGGGCGGATGAAAATTTTTTCAAAGCAGAGGAACTCTACCCCGAAGAGGTCAAGTACCTGCTCTGGCGTGGGATCAGTAATTACCAGCTGAAAAGATATGACGTAGCGCGTTATGAGCTCGAAAAGGCAAAAAATATCAAAGAAGATTCTGCTGAAATCCTTTATTATCTCGGTCTCGTAAAGTTTGATTCTGATCATCGCCTTGAAGCCATTGATCTCTGGGAGCAGGCGCTCAAACTCTCTCCCGGACGAAGGGAAATTATAGAACTCCTCAAAAAATCCCGTAAGGAAAACAGTGTTGAAGCAAAAATGGATCGGGGTCACAGCTCCCGATTTGATCTCACATACGACCCCGGAGTTGATACAGGCTTTGCCCTTGCAATTCTAGACGTACTTGAGTCAGCGGCAAATCAGGTCGGAGCGGAGCTTGGCCTGTTCCCGGAAGCGCGGGTTCCGGTTGGTATCTATAAGCGATCAGATTATAAGACGGTTACCGATTCCCCTGATTGGTCGGGTGGTTTTTACGATGGTAAAATACGCCTTCCATTTGGTGCCCTCAACGAAATTACTCCTCAAATCCGCAGCGTTTTGTATCATGAATACGCTCATGTTGTTGTCTTTGAGATGACGCGCGGCAACTGTCCGCTCTGGTTGAATGAAGGGATCGCAGAGATATTTGGGCGAATGCAGTATAGCCGCATACGGCCTGAGCTCGACCGTGCTGTCCGAACAGGTAAGTTAGCCGACTTCAGGAACCTTGAGGCCAACTTCAGCGGATTATCATCTTCAGCCGCTGCTCTGGCATACGAGCAGAGCTATGCACTGGTCAAGTATATGGTTGCAACGTTCGGCTGGCACAGGATCAGGCAGATCCTGGAAGGCCTTGGAAAGGGACTCTCTTTTGATGCTGCGGTTACAGCAGCACTCAAAGACTACAATTTGAACTATGATTCTCTGGTGAATGAGTGGCGGAAATCAGTAGAGAGGTAAATGGCGGGCTTTTATTTATTTTCTTGCGTAGCATCAGCTATCATGATATAGATATCGTCTTTCGTCGGTGAGTAGCGCAGCCTGGTAGCGCACCTGCCTTGGGAGCAGGGGGTCGCTGGTTCGATTCCAGTCTCACCGACCAGTAAATTCAAGGACTTAGCCAATTTCGGTTAAGTCCTTTTTTTGGTTTAGTAAGCGGATAATAAGCACTCATGCCCTTTGATATTCTGCCGTGTGTAAGAATTTCTTTCCGTATTGCTTCATATCGTCAATGTGATACTGGCGGATCCGGCGCCACGGGTATTCCAGACGGCACTTTCCGACTATTATCCCGAATACCGTCTGGTCTGTCAGGCCGTACCCAGTACACCGCTCCCTCGCGCTGTGGTCATGTCCGCACTTAACGCCAATATTCAGGATGTTTTTAATGAATACGGGATCCAGATTATGTCGCCGCATTATATGGGTGACCCTGCGACGGCCAAGATGGTGGCGAAAGAAGATTGGTACGCTGCTCCGGCTGTTTCGCCAGTTGATCCGGAGTTGAGGAATTCAGGCGTATGAGTGGGACATTTTTTATTACTGTGCTGCTTCTGCTCCTCACCGGCTGCGCAGGAAAAGCGCTTCCTCCGGTAACGGTGAAGATGCCGACACGTACCATCGACTATCAAAAAGAGGTCAAGCCGTTGCTGGATAAGCGTTGCACGGTCTGTCACTCCTGCTACAACTCCCCCTGCCAACTCAAGCTGGACTCATTCGAGGGGATCGACCGGGGCGCGACGAAGCGTGCGATTTATAACGCCGGGCGACTGAGCACCATGGAGCCGACCCGTCTGTTTACCGATGCTCAGACCACCGAGGAGTGGCGTAAAAAGCAGTTCTTCAGCGTTACCGAGAGCTCCGTCGGCGATGGTTTGAACAATTCGTTGATGATTCAAATGCTTTCCCACAAGATGAAAAATCCGAAGAGTACCGGTGAGTACAGGCCTGAAACGGATGACCTGACCTGCGCCGACACTCGGGAGGAGTTGGGTGGCTATCTGGAAAAACACCCCAACAACGGCATGCCCTACGGCTTTCCGCCGCTGAAGCAGGACGAATTTGATACTATCGCCGGGTGGCTCGTTCAGGGTGCCAAAGGTCCTGATGCAGCCCTACAGGAGCTGCTCACGACGCCGAAACAGGCCGATGCGCTGGCTATCGGGCAATGGGAAGCCTTTTTTAACCGGATCGATGCCAAGCACGCCATGACGGCACGCTACCTGTACGAACACCTCTTTCTGGCTCACCTTAAATTCGGCACACCTACAAATGAGTTCTATGAACTGGTGCGCTCCACAACTCCGCCGGGGCAAACGATCAACCTGATCGCCTCGGTCCGTCCGTATGATGATCCGGGTGTGGCACAGGTGTACTACCGGTTCCGAAAAATCCACTCCACCATCGTCCAGAAGACCCATATGGTGTTCAATCTGGATGATGCCCAACTCAAACGCTTTACCGAACTGTTCATCGAGCCGGAATGGCTGCAGCCTCCGCACTTGATGGGGTATAATCCGAAACTGAGCGCACAGCCTTTCACGGTGTTCGAGCAGATTCCCCCCCGATCGCGCTACCAGTTTTTGCTGGACAATGCCCACTATACGATCATGACATTTATTCATGGTCCGGTCTGCAAGGGGCAGATCGCCCTCAACGTGATTGATGACCACTTCTGGGTTATGTTCATGGATCCTGACCACGACTTGAGTGTCCGTTACCCGGCTTTTCTTAAGCTGCATGCTGATCGGCTCACTATGCCGATTGAGAGCGGTAGTGATCTGGGGCTCTTCTCGGCGCTGACCGACCGGCACCGTAATGCAGCGGTGCAATTTTACCAGGCCCGGCAGGATTACTACATGTCGCATAACTACACCGGTCTCGGCTATGACGCCATCTGGGCAGGCAGTCGTGCCGGTGATGAGCCGCTACTGACCATTTATCGCCATTTCGACAGCGCCTCGGTGCATAAGGGGCCGCTCGGGAACCTGCCCAAGACGCTCTGGGTCCTCGATTATCCGCTGCTGGAGCGAATTTACTATGCACTTGTCGCCGGATTCGATATCTACGGCACCGCTGGACACCAGTTAGCGGTCCGCCTCTACATGGACGAACTGCGCGTCGAAGGAGAAAGCTATTTCCTCGATTTTCTCCCCCCGGCAAGACGGTCGGAGATCATGCAGTCATGGTACATCGGCGAGAAGCTGGAAAATATACATTACTACCCGTCTGCGCTGCCGGCACTGATCCCTTTCGAAACCACTGATCCCAAACGCGAATTCGTTGAATATGTGGTGGACCGGCATCTGCTGCCCGCCAGCGGCATATCGTTTGACCCGCTCAACTACTTGCGGGCGGGTGAACAGTACCCCGTCATGCCGAAAGGATACAAAAGTACGGAAGACTATATACGGGCTTTCCGTGCGCTCTCCCAGCCAGGC
>Ga0194059_1000023_pt1 | contig 90830 bp, 92 predicted proteins | sample SepL6211m_MetaG_FD_163426 | JGI IMG/M metagenome (GOLD analysis project Ga0194059, IMG submission 163426) | Anoxic zone freshwater microbial communities from boreal shield lake in IISD Experimental Lakes Area, Ontario, Canada - Sep2016-L626-11m | ecosystem: Environmental > Aquatic > Freshwater >...
AATCCTCAAAGACAAAACAGCAGTACTGCGATAGGAGACCACCATGAAAACACTATTAATCGGCGAATACCGCGACGGCAAACTGCTTGAATCCACCTACGAACTGCTCGGCTTTGCCGATCAACTCGGCGCTGAAAGCGCGCTGCTCCTCGTCGGCAGCGACAGCCAGCTCCCCGCCTATCCCGGCACCCTCTATCTGGCCGACGCAGCAAGCTGCGGCGAATACAACCCCGACCTGCACAAACAGCTGATCCTCGACGCCGTCCAGCAGGAGAACCCTGACTACATCGTCTTCCTCCACTCCTCCTACGGCTGGGACCTCGCCCCGCGCGTCGCCGCATCGCTCAAGGTCGCTCAGATATCCGAAATCATTGCCGCTGCCGACGGCAGCTTTGAAGTCGGCTGCTGCAACGCCAAAATGCGCCGCAGCGTCAAAACGAACAGCGGCACCACCGTACTGACCATCCAGGCCGGCGCCTTCCCGGTTCTGCAGCCGGGCGGCTCGCCAACAATAAAAAAGCTGAGCACGACCGGCAGCAGCGCCCTTGAATTCATTGGTTATGAACCGGCCGAAAAGAAAGACGTCGACCTCGGCAAAGCTGAAATAATCGTCACCGCCGGTCGCGGCATCGGCAAAAAAGACAACGTCCCGGTCATCCTGGCTCTGGCGAAAGCCCTCGGCGGCGAACTCGGCGCCAGTCGTCCGGTCGTTGATGCCGGCTGGGTCGAGCACAGCCATCAGGTCGGCACCACCGGTCAGACGGTCAGCCCCAAACTCTACGTTGCCTGCGGTGTCAGTGGCGCCATCCAGCATCTTGCCGGCATGAAGAAATCCGACTTCATCCTCGCCATCAACAAAGACAAGGATGCCCCGATCGGCGAAGTTGCCGATGTACTGGTGGTGGCTGACGTCATGCAGTTTGTACCGGCGCTGACCGCGAAGCTGGCGAAATAGACGGAAGTAAAATGAAACAGTGTTTAGTGTATACAAAATTCCAGAACGATGCCGCTTTCTTAAAACTAAATATATTTTGTTAGATTATAATAGCTTGCGTCTTGTAATGATTTTGAGGTAAGAGAGATACACCGCATAGGTAATTGCTTTTTACGACAAGGTATGATCAGTGCTATCCGGCTGCCGGTGTAATACCTGAACAGCGGCATTTCGAATAAATACGTCTGAGAAGTCTGCAGTTATCAACCTCCCAGGAGAGGGATTCATGCTGATAGTCGTCTGTATTAAACAGGTTCCGGATACAACCCAGGTCCAGATCGATCCGGTCACCAATACCCTGGTTCGCGACGGCATTCCGTTCATCGTCAACCCCTATGACACGCACGCCCTCGAAGAGGCGCTGCGCCTGAAAGACCGCTTCGGCTGCAAAGTTGCCGCCATTTCTATGGGCCCCCCCAACGCCGAGGGGACACTGAAGAAGGCGCTGGCGCTTGGAGTTGATTACGCAATACTGCTCTCTGACCGCGTCTTCGGAGGGGCCGATACTCTTGCAACGAGTAACGTGCTGGCTGCCGCGATAGCCAAGCTGCATACGGAGGTTGATGAAGTCGCCCTGGTGCTCTGCGGAAAACAGACCATTGACGGTGACACTGCCCAGACCGGTCCCGGCATCGCAAGCCGCCTTGACTATCAGCAATTGACGCTGGTGGACAAAATTATCGACCTTGATTTTTCTGCTCAGAAAATTCGCGTCAGCCGCAAGCTGGAGGGACGTCATGAAATCGTCGACGCTCCTCTCCCGGCGATGCTGACAGTTGTCCGCGAGTTGAACCGGCCGCGCTACCCAAAGGTGCAGATGCGCCTCGCTGCCGCTGAGGTCGTTGTTGAAGTATGGAACAACAAGACCCTGCAGCTGGATGAACAAAAAATCGGCCTGAAAGGTTCGCCGACCTGGGTTTCCAAAATATTCTCTCCGGAGCGTGACAAGGGAGAAATTATTGGCGACGGGTACGCCGACCCGACTGGAACCGCAGCGCTGCTGATCGAAAAACTGATGGCGAAGGATATGCTCCCGTTATGAGTGAAATTAAACCGAAAATCAAAAAACCCCGCGGCGTTGCCCGCCTGCTCGACGGCAAGTGCATCGCCTGCGGTGCCCGCTGTCAAAGTGCCTGTCCGGTCAACTGTATCGAAATGACCGAGACCGGCGAGCCGATCATTGAAACAGCGAAATGTATCGGCTGTCTGAAATGTGTCAAAATCTGCCCGGCCGTAGCCCTGGAGATGTACTTTACCCCTGAAGAGTTGCAGATCCTCGCGGAACTGGCAGCATCTGCCGCACCGGTCGAAGAGGAGCTTGACCCCGAAGCGGCCGCTCTTGCCAGAAAACTCGCCGAATACCGCGGTGTCTGGGTTTTTGTCGAACAGACCGAAGGCGAACCGGCCAGGGTCTCCTGGGAGCTGCTCGGCGTCGGCGCCGGACTTGCGAAGACACTGGGCGTTGAACTCTGTGCCCTCGTCATTGGTGAAAAGGTTGAACACCTCTGCCACGAAGCCTTTGCCTACGGCGCAACCAAAGCCTATCTGATGGACGCCCCGGTCTACTACCATTACCGCACCGAAGCCTACGTAGAAGCCTGCTGCCATCTGATCGACACCTACAAACCGGAAGTCATCCTCATGGGCGCCACCGGCATGGGGCGCGACCTGGCAGGGGCGATTGCCACACGGGTCGGCACCGGCCTGACCGCCGACTGCACCGGCCTCAGCATCGACGACAAACGCAACCTGATGCAGACCCGCCCCGCCTTTGGCGGCAACATCATGGCAACCATCATGTGCGACAAATACCGTCCCCAGATGTCAACGGTTCGTCCTAACGTCATGCCGATGACGGAACGGCGCGACGGCGCCGTTGGTACGATCATCCGTGATCCGTTTACCGTGGCAGAAGAGAGCGTGCTGACCAAGGTCATCGAAATCATCCGTGACGGTCATGGCAAAAGTGCCGTTGATATCACCGGCGCTGAGTTCATTGTTTCCGGCGGTCGCGGCATGATGGGACCGGAAAACTTTGCCATGCTCAAGGAACTGGCTGACGAACTTGGTGGAGTGGTGGGCGCCTCCCGCAGCGCTGTCGATGCCGGCTGGATGCCGGGTGACCGTCAGGTCGGCCAGACCGGCAAAACGGTACGACCGAAGATCTACATCGCCTGCGGCATATCGGGTGCCATTCAGCACCTGGTCGGCATGCAGGATTCAGACATGGTTATCGCTATCAACCGCGACAGCAGTGCGCCGATCTTTGAAGTTGCCACCTACGGCATTGTCGGCGACCTGTTCCAGATTGTTCCGGCGATTACAGCGAAAATCAGGGAAATGAAACAACATAATTGAGGTTTTAACATGACACCAAATCCGTACCTATTCGCTCCGCTCCTGTTCGCCTCTCTGGCCGTTTTTGCCCTGGCCTGCTGGAAACGCCTGAGCCTGATTTCACTTGGCAAGCCGGAACAGCGCTGCGACAGCCTTGGTGCCCGCTTCAATGATATGCTGCTCTATGCGTTTGGCCAGAAACGGGTGCTTGCAAAACCTTTCGGCATTAACCACTTCGTCATTTTCTGGTCATTTCTGATACTGCTGATAGCAAACACCGAGTTCATACTCAATGGGCTTTTCCCGCACTCGATCAAGCTCATCATGCTTCCCTTTGAGCTGTATGTACCGCTTGCCTTCATGATAGATATTGCCTCTCTGCTCGCCCTTGCTGCGGTAACAGTGGCTGCCGTGAGACGGCTTGTTGCGCCTCCGTTTCCCGAAGCGCGCACTCCGGAGGCCTTTTTCATCCTGACTCTTATCGCCACTCTGATGCTCGCCTCCTTTGCTCTCAATGCATCGGAGCTTGCGGCATTCATGCTGAAATCGGGGGCGGATCCGGCCTCGTTTCTGGCGGAAGCACGTAAAGTTATGCCTGTATCCGGGCTTCTTGCCGGCCTGTTGCCGTCATTGCAGCTCGGTACAATCCACGCTGTTGCCTGGTGGGCTCACGCGCTTGCGCTGATGGCATTTATCTGTTATCTGCCGAACAGCAAGCACATGCATATCCTCACCGCCATCCCGAACTGTTTTTTTCAACGCCTCGAAAAGCCGAATACCCAGCCGCGAGAAGATTTTGCCATCGGCAATACCTTCGGTGTCGACCGGGTTGACCGCTATAGCTGGAAGGATCTGCTCGACTCTTTTTCCTGTACGGAATGCGGTCGCTGCCAGAAGGTCTGCCCTGCCAGCATCACCGGTAAGCCGCTCAATCCGCGTGCCGTTATCCATGATATCAAGGTCAACCTGCTGGAGAACGGTAATGCCCTTAAAAATGGGACTGCTCCGCGGGTGCCGCTGATAGGCGAACATGGTGAAGGGAGTGTCTCGGAAGAATCAATCTGGGGCTGTACCACCTGTGGCGCCTGCATGGAAGCCTGCCCGGTCTTTATCGAGCAGATGCCGAAAATTATCGAACTGCGCCGTCACCTCGTCGAGAGTGAAGCAAAATTCCCGGAAGAGCTGCTGAACCTTTTCGAAAACATGGAGGGGCGCAGCAACCCCTGGGGCATTGCGCCGTCAGAGCGTGCCAAGTGGTGCAACCAGCTCAATGTCAAACCCTTCGACAAAGATACGACCGAATATCTGTTTTATGTCGGCTGTGCCGGCTCCTTCGATTCACGGGCGAAGCATGTCAGCGTTGCGTTGACGCAGCTGCTCGACAAAGCGGGCATTTCATGGGGTATTCTCGGCAAGGATGAAAAGTGCTGCGGCGACAGTGTGCGCAGGCTCGGGAACGAATTCGTCTTCGACAAGATGGCCAGGGAAAATGTCACCATGTTCATTGAGCGCGGTGTCACCAAAGTAATTACCCAATGTCCGCACTGCTTTACAACGCTGAAAAATGACTATCGCCAGTATGGACTTGAACTGGAAGTCATTCATCACAGCGAGCTGCTGCGTAATCTCGTTCGGGATGGCCGGCTGACCGTCGACAAAGCGACGACGGAGATGGGCGCAACCGTTTTTCACGACTCCTGTTATCTGGGCCGGCATAACGACGTCTACGAAGCTCCGCGCGAAGCGCTGGCAGCCGCGACCGGCGCGGCTCCGGTCGAGATGGAGCGTAATCGTAACAATGCCTTCTGCTGCGGCGCCGGCGGCGGCAGGATGTGGATGGAAGAGCATGTCGGTGAGCGCATCAATATCACGCGTGTCAAAGAGGCGCTTGAGCAGAAGCCGGATACCATCTGTGTCGCCTGTCCGTACTGCATGACCATGTTTGAAGATGGCCTCAAAGATGTCAAGGCTGATAACGTCAGAGTGCGTGATGTCGCCGAGGTTATGGCTGAAGCGATACTGCGCTGAAAAGGACATGAATCAAAGAAACCGGGCACCATTATGTGGCTGTCCGGTTTCATTGTCCCTAAAAAATGCCCCCCCCCGCGTCACCCTCATGACCAACGCCTCCGGAAGCATAATCTCTCAATGAAAAGTATTTTTCAGAACTCCTATATAGTGCTTTTTTTTTAGCCATCGGTATGCTATTTAATCGAAACTAAATTTTAATACCTCATCGGGGAGGCATCATGAGCAACCAAGGCAAAAATGAGCAACTGACCAAGTGGGTAGCAGAAGCCGCAGCATTGTGTGAGCCTGAAACGATCCATTGGTGCGATGGTTCGCAGGAAGAGTACGATACGCTCTGTAATAATCTGGTCGCGAGCGGCACTTTCAAAAAGCTGAATCAGGAAAAACGCCCGAACAGTTATCTGGCATGGTCTGATCCAGGTGACGTTGCCCGTGTTGAAGACCGCACCTACATCTGCAGTATTTCCAAGCAGGATGCCGGTCCGACCAACAACTGGATGCACCCCAAGGAGATGAAGGAAACCCTGAACAAGCTCTTCAAAGGCTGCATGAAGGGTCGCACCATGTACGTCATTCCGTTCAGCATGGGCCCTCTCGGCTCGCCGATTGCCAAAATCGGCGTTGAAATATCAGACTCTCCCTACGTTGCCGTCAATATGCGTATCATGACCCGCATGGGCAAGGCCGTTCTCGAAGTGCTCGGCAATGGCGAGTTTGTCCCTTGCCTCCATTCGGTCGGTGCTCCGCTTGAACCGGGCCAGAAAGACGTGCCGTGGCCCTGCAACAAGGAAAAATACATTGTCCACTTTCCCGAAGAGCGTGCAATCTGGTCGTTCGGAAGCGGTTACGGCGGTAACGCCCTGCTGGGGAAAAAGTGCCTTGCGCTCCGCATCGCTTCCAAAATTGCCAAGGATGAAGGATGGTTGGCTGAGCATATGCTTATTTTAGGCATTGAATCCCCGGAAGGTGAAAAGACCTACCTCGGCGCTGCGTTCCCGAGCGCCTGCGGCAAGACCAATCTGGCGATGCTGGTTCCGCCCGAAAGCTTTTCCCAAAACGGCTGGAAAATAACGACTGTTGGTGATGACATCGCCTGGATCAAGCCGGGACCTGACGGCAGACTGTATGCGATCAATCCGGAATACGGATTCTTCGGAGTTGCGCCCGGTACCTCGGACAAAACCAATCCGAATGCCATGATTTCCTGCGCTTCCAATTCAATTTTCACCAATGTGGCATTAACGCCGGATGGCGATGTCTGGTGGGAAGGGATGACGGAGGCAAAACCACACCTTCTGACCGACTGGCAGGGCAACAAATGGACGCCTGATTGCGGCAGAAATGCAGCACATCCCAACTCCCGCTTCACCTCGCCTGCCGGGCAATGCCCCTCAATCGACCCGGAATGGGAAAATCCTGCCGGCGTGCCGATGGCAGCCTTTGTCTTCGGCGGCCGTCGCAATACGGTAATCCCTCTGGTATATCAGGCGTTCAACTGGAGTTTCGGCGTTTATATGGCAGCCACCATGGGTTCCGAGACGACCGCCGCAGCGGTCGGTGCCACCGGTGCCGTACGGCGTGACCCGTTTGCCATGCTGCCGTTCTGCGGGTATCATGTCGCTGATTATTTCGCACACTGGTTACAGGTAGGGCGGACGACCCCCGTGCCACCACGAATCTTCAGTGTCAACTGGTTCCGTAAAGACGAAAACGGCAACTTCCTCTGGCCTGGCTACGGGGAAAATATGCGCATCCTGAAATGGGTCGTTGAGCGGGTTAACGGTAATGCCGCAGCGGTGGAAAGCCCGCTCGGATGGATGCCGAAATACGAAGATCTTGATTGGACAGGCCTGGACAGTGTCACCCGCGATCAGTTTTACGAGCTGATGTCGGTCGACCGCAATGCCTGGAAGGATGAACTCGTTTCTCACGAAGAGTTGTTTGTTAAAATGTATGATCGTCTGCCGAAAGAGTTTTCACACATCCGTGAACTGATTCTGTCAGGTGTGTGGCGATCACCGGAACATTGGGAGCAGTTTCACCCTTCAACAGATCAGAACAGTTAATTTCACGGTAACTGCATCTTGAATCGTAAAAGGGCACTGCGTCGGCGGTGCCCTTTTTTAGTCGTCCACCTCGATTTCTCTCACGCGCAGCTCTTCGCCAGACACGATGGTGACTCTATTGCTTCCGCACTGTTCGCACGAACCATAAAGTTCTGTGAGTGGCGTCTCCTCACGGCAATCAAGACACTGTCCCTTACCGGGGATCCTGATGATGTTCAGCCTGGCTCCCTCCAGCAGGGTCTCCCGGGAGCAGGCGTCAAAGCAGAATGCGATCGCTTCCGGTACAACACTGCTCAGGACTCCAATTTCAATGTCGAGTGAAGTGACACGCCGTCCCCCGGCATGATCAAGGCAGAGTTCAATAATTCCCTGAGTAATAGACATTTCATGCATGGCTTCTCCTGTTGACCATAAAAAAAGCCTGCGAGGCTGAAACCCCGCAGGCTTTTATGCACTCCCCTGAGGGAAAGCAAATTACTTCTTAGGAGCTTCCGGAGCAGCTGCAGGAGCAGCAGCAGGTGCAGCGCCACTCTTTGCGGTCATCGGAGCCTGAACAGGCTTCGGTGCCTCAACAGCAGGTGCAGGTGCAGGTGCTTCTTCTTTTTTCTTGCAGCCAGCTGCGAAAACAGTTGCAAGTGCCAGTACGAGTGTCAAGGAGATCAGCTTTTTCATGTGTGTTACCTCTTTCTTTTGTGAGTTTACCATTTGAACGCAATGCGCATGGTTTCTAAATCGACCTAGGAATATACGCATATTATTGAGAGAGTCAAGTCTTTTATTGCATAGCTTTGATTTATTGGCCTTGATTGGCGCCCTGCATGTCATTTTCTAAAGCGCACATAAGCTTTTTAAGGTCAAGTTGAATGGCTGTGCCTTCAATAATGGTAAGCGTACTTTGTGCAAAGACGCTATCCGGAGGTGAGCTGAAGGAAACTTCTTCTTCGCAAGCGATTCTTATTATTGAATCGACAAGAAAAGCAAGTGAGGCCACCTCCTGCCTGAGTACAACTATTTTACCGGGCTGGTGTTGTTGGCGAAGACCAAGGAAACGTGACAGTATCATTGCCGCAACAATGTCTCCGTGAAAACTCAAAACGCCCGCATAGTATGCTGGAGCAAGCGGTATCGGCCACATCTGCGGGGGATCGGCGACCTCAGCCACATCGGCAACATCCAGCGCGTACAGCGAATCCTGAAGTGAAAAAACAAGAAATTTTCTGTTACTGTTGTTCATACTGTTCAAATTACCCGTGATCGACCTGAAAACGTTCCACGACAGCCATGAGCTCTTCCGCAAGATGGGCAAGCTCTTTCGTCGCGAGTGCCATGTCCTGCATCGCGGCAAGCTGTTCTTCGGTTGCGGCAGAAACCTGCTCGGTGGAAGCAGCGTTGTCGTCGGCCAAGCGAGCAATTTCGTCAATTGCTGTTACCATTTTTTCCGAGCCATCTTTCTGCATCAGGGAAAGATCGGCAATGCTGGAGGCTTTACGTTCAGTATCAAGGACTGTTTTGAGTATTTCCTGGAAAGCAGTGGCGGTTACATCGACATTTTTTTTCCCCTCTTTGATGCTTCGTGAGCTTTCAACGATTGCTTCAAGGACCTTGTGGCTCTCTTCACGGAGAGTCTCGATCATGTCGTTGATGTCGGAAGCGGATTGAGCAGAACCATCGGCCAGTTTGCGCACTTCTTCGGCGACCACCGCAAAACCTTTGCCGTATTCTCCCGCTCTGGCGGCCTCAATCGAAGCATTCAGGGCAAGAAGGTTCGTCTGACGGGCAATGTTTCCGATGCAGTCAGCAACTTTACCGACCTTCTGGAGCTTGCTGTTAAAGGTATCGAACTGCTTACCGATCGACTCCTGCGCGGCAAAAAATTCTTTCATTCTCTCCAGAGACTCATTCGCCAAGGCGCCACCGTGCTGTGCGGTCATACTTGTTTCCCGTGCCGTTTTTGCCGTCTCATGGGCGCGTGTGGCAACCATTTCAATTGAAATTGCCATTTCACGAATGGTTTTTGCCCCCTTTTCAACCAACTCGGCCTGGGTTTCCGCACCGCGGGAAATCTGTTCAATTGCCTGCGCAACCTCTTCAGTCGAAGCATTAATTTCCAGAGCCGTTGAGCTTAACTCCCGGGCAGAATCGGACAGCTGGCCGGAAGTTCTTTTTATGTGGCGAATCAGGTCGCGCAGATTCTGCAGCATCAAATTGATCAAGGCCGCAAGTTCGTGGCTTTCGTCCGGAACCGCTGATGGCCGTATGGCAACGTCTCTGGTCAGATCGCCACGGCTTATGGATTCAGCCGAATCGGTCAGAATCCCAAAATTAGCGGTAAAGCCTTTTGAAAAAATCCATCCAAGGATCAAGCCTATCGTCAGGGCAACTACATAGCCAAGAATGACACTGATCTCTGCTGAATAACCGAGCAATTCTACCAGGCGGGGACTGAATGCGACAACTGCAACCACTACGACGAAACCGATGATAAATTTATAGCCTATAGGAATACGCATGCTCTACCCTCCATAAATATGCAATGATTCGTTACAAACGACGATATATCCGCTCCACCGGGCAGATGGCAGCAAAAAGATGGCGTACTCCGGCTGTCACTGTTTCAGATTTTCCGAGCACCAGTATACCACCGGTCGGCAAAATGTCTGCAATACCGCGCACTATTTTTTCCTGATCATGCCGGGTAAAATAGATGAGAGTGTTGCGACAGAGGACCAACTGGCACGGGTCAAGAGTTTCAACATCCATAAGATTGTGCTGATGAAACGAGACCATATTCCGGATTTCAGCTGTTAACTGCAGGCGCTTTCCCTCTGGGACAAAGTAGCGCTCACCGAAGGAGTGCGGAAGGTCCTTCAGACGGTCCTCGGTATATTCTGCACGAACAGCAGTCTGTAAAATATCACTGTCAATGTCGTATGCAGCAATCTCTACCGGTGTATGCAGGAGTTGTCGAGAATAATACTCACGCAGAATCATGGCCACAGTATAGGCTTCTTCCCCGCCGGCACAGCCGAGACTATAACAGCGAAGCTTTTTCCGTTCGGCAATCGCCTTTTGAAACAGAGAGGGAAGTATGCCCGTTTGCAGCTTTGCAAACATGGAAGGATTGCGAAAAAAATGGCTTACATGGATGGTTAGCGTCTTCTTGAGGTGATCAAGTTCCTGCTCGCTTTGCTGTAACAAAGTACAATACTCAGCAGCGTCACTGCAGCGACATGAGCGCATCCGAATGGCAATGCGGCGCTTCATGCAGTTGTCCTTGTAGATTGACATGCTGAAGCCGCGGCGCATGTTGAGGACCCTGCTGATCTCAGTCAGCGCATCATCACTTATTTCCAGTGAATCCACCAGGGAATGTCCTGACAAAAGGTGCATCATGGTAACCTCTTCATCCACTTTCGCGCGTATTCTTTAGTAGCACGAAGCCGTCTGCGACGCAACCGCTAGAAAAGAGAGGCATTAAACTCGCCACCGGCATTTCCTTTGGAAAAAATATTGCGGTGCCTTAATAGGCAGTGCTACAGTGCAGACCATGTCTCAGGAACCGGACCACACATCTCTGCTGACTGATAGCCCTGTGAATGTCGCAGACAGCGCTGCGCTTCTGCTTGAAGCCCTCACTGCCGACAAGGATCATCTGTTTACTGTCATCCAGACGCACCGTGCAGAGGTGCTTCAGGCCGCGCTGCGTAATCCGAACCTGGACTCGAAGCATCTTGGTGCTTTTTTTAAACGTCGGGGAGTTGGCCCTCTTCTCGCCGCCATCTACGCACACAAGCGGCTTATGGAGTCACATTCTGTCAAAGTGGCTCTGGTTGCTCATCCGGATACTCCGCCTCATATTGCGCAAACGGTGCTTCCTCTCCTGTATATCTTTGATTTGCTCAAGCTGTGCCACATACCGGGGGTTCCGGCTGACATACATCTCGCCGCAGAACGTAAAATAGTCCAGCAGTTGCCCACTCAGCCGCTTGGGAACAAGCTGACAATGGCGCGGCGGGGAACTGCTGCAATTGTTGAGGCATTGCTGCGTGAAGGTGCACAGAATATCATAGAAATATGTCTTGATAATCCGCATCTGAAGGAGGGGGCGCTGCACCAGTTTCTTACCTCGTCACACGCAACTGCGGAAAATGTCTCACTGGTTGCCCGGAACAGCCGCTGGAAAAACCGCCCGAATATTCGATTGGCAATCCTTAAAAATCCCCGTACCCCGTTGATCTGGTTCACCCTGTTTCTGCCCGGCCTACCCGCCGCTACACGGCTCGATCTGCTTGCTTCACCCCGCCTGACGTTTGCTCAAAAAGAGCTTGTCCGAAAGTCCGGATCACGGTCTCCCGCATGAAGCATTTTTTAATTTTTATTATAGCACTTTGTGTTACCCCTCTTTTAGCGGTTGATGCTGCTGAATATGGGGTAACCGTGACTTCAACCCCGGTGTTGAATTCTCCCGATTTTAAAGGCGTTTTTGGAGGGACGAGCGGGGCGGCTTTGAAGACAGATCGCTGCGGGCAGGTGCGTGAACTCGAGTACATCGCCTTACCGGGTACTGTATTTACGATTGTGAAAAAACAACCGTCTGCGTCAGACACTATTTACCAGGTTGAGACTGATGAATATACCGCTCCGGCAGATACCCGACTATATATCGACAGCCGCTTTTTACGTCCGGCGCGGTCGGCTGTTCCGCCTAGTCGAGCGCCGTTGCCGTCACGTGAAGCAATTGTGTCAGCTCTCACGGCAGCAGTCGGCAGTAGATATGTCTGGGGTGGTAACGTTCTCGGCGGCGTGCCTGAGCTCTCTGCATGGTTCTACAAGGGCATTCGAGAGGAGGAAAGAGGCCGACTTACACTGGCGGGACTTGATTGCTCAGGGCTGCTCTATCAAGCAACCGGAGGTTGGACTCCCCGTAACACAGCTCAGCTGCTCATGTATGGACAAGGTGTTGACATCGCAGGAAAATCCTCCCGTGATATTTCTAACGTGCTTCTGCCGCTTGATTTGATTGTCTGGAACGGCCATGTCATCATCGTGCTTGATCAGCAGACCGCTATTGAAAGCCGGCTTGTATGCGGCAAACCGGGAAACGGCGGGGTGGTAATGACGCCATTGTCGCTGCGGATAGCAGAGATAATGCGAACGCGTCACCCTGTAAACTCGTGGCCAAGCGGTACAATACAGAAGAATATTTTTATTGTGCGCCGCTGGTATGCCGAACCGCAGACTGTTTCAGAAATTAAATTTCCTCTACCTGTAAAAAATAATTGACTTACATGCAATAGTTGGGTATAAAAACCATCCTTCCCGCGCTTCATGGGCCTGATTCCTTTAATGGAACAGCGCGGCAAGTTTCAAACGTCCCCTTCGTCTAGCCTGGCCCAGGACACCGCCCTTTCACGGCGGCGACACCGGTTCAAATCCGGTAGGGGACGCCAAATTATCAGAAAGGTCACTTTTCTTCGGATTAGTGACCTTTTTTCTTTTGCAACTTGATACCCGGTTCCAGATCCTTTACCGAAAACCAAAATTTGTGCTATTTGCCGAATAAGCTGTTGCACACGCATAGCAAATAAATTACAGTAACCGCCATTACCATTAATGCATTGGCGGTGGTGTGGGTCTATGAAATTCTACAATCGTGTCAGCGAACTGGAAGAGCTTGCCAGTCTCCACGAGCAATCGGCATCATCCGGCAGAATGACCGTTATTACCGGTCGCCGGCGGGTCGGCAAGACGATCCTGGCTCTCGAATCGGCAAAAACATCCAAACACCTCTACCTGTTTGTCTCCCGCAAGGCGGAATCACTACTCTGCCAGGAATACCTTGAAGAGATCCGGCGCATCGGCACATTGCCTGTCATCGGCGAGATCCGTAACTTTCGCGACATTTTCACTCTGTTGATTGAACTTTCCCGCTCCGAATGCATTACCCTGATCATTGACGAATTTCAGGAGTTTTTCAGCATCAATCCGGCTGTTTATTCCGAGATTCAGGGTATCTGGGACCGCAACAAAGCAACCTGCAAACTGAACTTGATCTGCATCGGTTCGGTTCACTCTCTCATGCACCGCATCTTTCAGGATGCCAAGGAACCACTCTTCGGTCGGGCCGACCGGATCATCTTTCTCAAACCCTTCAGCATCGCTGCTATCCATGAAGTCCTGACTGATCATGGTCACAGTGACACACCGTCCCTGTTCGACAGCTACGCTATAACCGGCGGACTCCCCAAATATCTGGAGATGCTGGCCGAGAACAAGTCACTGACGCATAAGAAGATGCTCGACTTTATTCTCAAGCCGCATTCACCTTTTCTTGCCGAGGGGAAAAACCTGCTGGTGGAAGAGTTCGGCAGGGAATATGGCACCTACTTCTCCATTCTCGAACTGATTGCCTCCGGCAAAACGGCCCGCAGCGAAATCGAATCGGTTCTGGAAATCCACAGCGGTGCATACCTGGCCAAACTGGAAGACGAATACGCCCTGATTGCCAAACACCGTCCGATCAACGCCAAACCTGGCGGCAGGTTGCAGAAGTACTATCTGCGGGATAATTTCCTCAGTTTCTGGTTCCGCTTTATCTACCGCAACCTGTCAGCGATCGAGACCGGCAACTTCGGTTATGTCCGTGAGATCATCGAACGCGATTACGCCACCTGGTCCGGCAAGATCCTGGAGCGCTTCTTTCACGATCTGTTTGCCGCCAGCGGCAAGTATAACCGGATCGGCAGCTACTGGGAACGAGGCAATAAAAACGAAATCGACCTGGTTGCGGTGAACGATCTTCGTAAAGTGCTGGTCATTGCCGAGATCAAACGGAACAAATCCCGCATCAGCTTGCCGGCCCTGCAGCACAAGGCCGAGCGACTGCTGCAGGAATATCAGGGCTATCAGGTTGAGTATCGTGCTCTGGGGCTGGAAGATACGATGGAGTTTTTACCGTCGGGAGTGAAGAGTTAGGGGGTAGCTGCTCATCATTCAATACGTCGCGACAGCTTTCACAACAGTGTTCGCGACGATTTGCGACAAAATTAGTTGCAATTCACGACGATTAACGACATTATTACTGTCGCTATTCGTCGTCAATATCAACAGCGAGACTTGAACATGACTGTTACATTGCTGTCTCCCCAACAAGAAGAGATCCTTGCTTCCCTTGCCCGTCACCCTGATGGACGTAATAGTGAGAGCATTCGGAACGAACTGAGTTACCCTCCGCACCTGCGTACGGTACAGCGCTGGCTCGCCGAACTGGCGGCAAAGCGTCATATTGCTGCTATTGGCAAAGGCAAGGCAACGATCTACCGGCTGCTCGCGCCAACTGACATCCGTATGGCTTCACCCGAATCAGAAACACCCGGTGCGGAAGAAACCTACGAAACGTACATTCCGCTCTCCGAAGAGGGCCGCGAGATATTCTCCCAGGTTCGTCGCCCACGGGGAGCGCGAACCCCTGTCGGGTATGAACGCTCATTCCTCGATGCTTATATCCCCAACACAACATGGTATCTGGGTGAGATGACCCGCAAACACCTGCATCGCATTGGTGATACGGGTGAGCTTAAGCGACCTGCCGGGACCTATGGCCGGGCCATTCTCAACCGGCTGCTGATCGATCTTTCCTGGGCATCCAGCCGCCTGGAAGGGAACACCTATTCCCGCATCGACACACAAAACCTGATCGAGTTTGGCCGTTATGCGGAAGGGAAGGACGCCCAGGAAGCGCAGATGATTCTCAATCACAAGACGGCCATTGAGCTGCTGCTTGATGAGGCAGAATCCGTCGGCTTTGATACACATACCTTCCTCAGCCTGCACGGTCTGTTATCAGAAAACCTGATGCCTGGCCCGGACGCCAGCGGACGCCTGCGTTCCCGGCCTGTCCAGATCGGCGGTTCTGTATTTGTGCCGCTTGCGGCTCCACAACTCATCGAAGAATGTTTCCACGATATACTCGGAAAAGCTTCTGAAATCGAAGATCCCTTTGAACAGGCGTTTTTCATCCTGGTGCATATCCCCTATCTGCAACCTTTCGAGGACGTGAATAAGCGGGTTTCCCGACTCGGGTCCAATATCTCGCTGATAAAACATAACCTCTCACCACTGACGTTTATCGATGTGCCGGATCGGGCCTACATCGACGCCATGCTGGGTGTTTACGAAATGAACCGGATCGAACTGCTCCGAGACCTGTTTGTCTGGGCCTATGAACGATCTACCAGGGAATATGTCCTGGTCCGCAAAAGCCTGGCGGAGCCTGATCCTATTCGGCTTCGCTATCGTCTACAGTTGCACGAACTGGTAGCGGATATCGTTCGCAACAAGCGGCTGGATATTCTGCAGACAATTGAACAGTTCGCAGAGAAGCGCATCGACGAGCAAAATCGCTCCGCCTTTGTCGAAATGGTACAGGATGAGATCAAGCGTCTGCATCCGGGGATAATTGCCCGCTATCGCCTGCGCCCTGCGGAATTTGCGGCGTGGCAGGAGACGAGAAAGTTGTAGTGCTGATCAAGCTCGTCGGATTCCCGTTTAATTATCGACCTGACTCGTGAAGATGAAAAGGTAACAATTGAAAAGCTTAGAGCACTGGAGAGAAATAAATGACATCTGAAACCCACCGACAACTTGCCGACTTTATCTGGAAAATATGCAATCTGCTCCGAGGCCCTTACAAGCGTAATGAATATCGCAAAGTTATCTTGCCGCTTACCGTTCTTCGCCGGTTTGACTGCCTGCTTACACCCAGTAAAGACGCGGTGTTAGAGAAATACCGGGAGATTAAGACCAAGCCTGATACGGTTATCCGTCGTCTACTGGAGGATATAGCGGCAAGAGCTTAAAAATATCAGGGAGTGCATGGAATCAGATTGAAAGCCGGGCTTTAACGAGCCAAAATATGTAGGTATTATTCATTTATCCGTGCTATACTGCGAACAAATACAGCTCAGTTCGGAATTTATATGTTCGAAAGCGTAATTGTCGATCAAAACGCACATTGGGACGGTCCGCTCTATTGCGAGGGAGTTCCCCGTGAAGCGCTTGCCAAAGTAAAAGAGTACCTTGACATTCCTCATATCATAGCCCTGGTAGGTGTGCGTCGTTCCGGCAAGAGTACACTGGTGCGCCAGGTGATTAATCATCTGATCCGGGACAAGGGCGTTCCGCCCCGCAATATCCTTTTTCTGAATCTGGAAAACCCTCAGTTCAGTCGCTATCGGAGCGATGTTTCCTATCTGGAACGCGCCTACGAAGATTACCTCAAGCTTGTTGCTCCGCAGGGTACCGTCTATTGCTTTCTCGATGAAGTACACTATTTTACTGAGTGGCAGGTGTTTGTAAAAGCCAGATACGAACAGCAGCAGATAAAGTTCATCGTTACTGGTTCAAACTCGCATCTGTTGTCATCGGAATTTATAACCCTGCTCTCTGGAAGGGCGCTGCCGGTTGAAGTCTATCCGTTTTCGTTCGCTGAATATGCGTGTGCCAATGGTCTGGAGCTTACGGATGCCGTTGCGGTTACGCGGGAACGCAACCGACTGCGCAAACTTTTTGATGATTATCTCTGTCAGGGAGGATTTCCGGAAACAACGTCCATCAAGCTATCGGCTACCCAAAAAGAAGTCCTGGTCATGTATGCCCGCAATATTCTTTATCAAGACATTGCACCGCGCTTCGCGATCAAAAAGGCCGTTGAACTTGAAAATATGTTTTTTTATCTGGCATCGAACATCTCATCGCTTTACAGCTTCAATAAACTTGCACCGCTGGTCGGGCTTAACGACAAGACGGTAAAGGAATATATGGGATATTTCAGTGACGCATATCTGCTGTTTACCCTCGATCTATTTGCCTTTTCGGTCAAAGAGCTGATCAAGAGCCCGAAGAAAATCTATGCCATTGATACCGGCATGGCCGGAGCCGTTGGCTTCAGTTTTAGCGAAAATCGCGGACATCTGCTGGAAAATCTGGTTTATCTCGAACTGAAACGCAGGGGCAATCAGCTGCACTATTACAAGACGGCCAATGGGCAGGAAGTTGACTTTGCCTGCAGCAGCAAGGGGAAGATCACAAGCCTGATTCAGGTAGTCCTTGATCTTGGTGATGACAAAACCCGCAACCGTGAATTGCGTGCACTGGTAAAGGCACTTAATGAAACAGGTTTGAAGAGTGGCGAGATTGTTACTTACGAGGAAGAAGGTGAACTGAGCGTGGATGGCAAGAATGTCAGGCTGATCCCGGCTTTTCAATATCTCCTCAACACGCAGTAACCGGCTGTTCATATACCATCGTCCTGACTCCCATCGCTCCATTCCATGAAAAAATCAGCGCAATAAAAACTATGGACTATTTTAAGGCTATTGATTATATTTATCGCATCAAGAGTCCTAAATAGGATGTTTATGCAAAATACTAAAACACCAGAAGAGATGGAAGCTGCCTTCGGGCAGCAGTTGCGCGATCTGCGCTTGCGCCGGAACATTGATCAGCGCCAGCTGGCCGAGCAGGCGGGTATTGCCCTGAATGCCGTGAAAAATCTGGAAAACGGCAGAGGGGCTACGCTTACGTCACTGGTGAAGGTGCTGCGCTCCCTTGGGCGGGCTGACTGGCTGGAAACCCTGGCACCGGCAGTTACCATCAGCCCGATGCAGATGCTGAAGGCAAAACAGCCGCGACAGCGTGCCTCCAAAACCAAAGGTAACGCCAATGCATAAACCTGTTCAAGCCATTGAAGTACGCATCTGGGGCAAAACCGTCGGCGCAGTCGCCCTGGCTCCTAATCTGGGATACTACGCCTTCGAGTATGACAGCAAATTCGTCAAGACTGGTATCGAACTGGCTCCGCTTACCATGCCGCTGACAGAAGCCCGTGAACCCTTCATCTTTGTCGATCTTCCCGAGCTGAGTTTCAAACGGCTGCCCGCGATGGTGGCAGATGCCCTGCCGGACGATTTCGGCAACGCCCTGATTGATGCCTGGATGGCAAGTAAAGGTATCGATAAAAAACTGGTGACGCCGCTTGACCGCCTCGCGTACATGGGCAAGCGCGGCATGGGGGCACTTGAATTCAAGCCGGCCAGAACGCCGGCCATTGCCAGCAGCACCGCTATCAAGCTCTCACGCCTGGTCGAAAGTGCCCGTCAGGCTGTTCATGGTCAACTGGGTTCAGACCACCTTGCCAAAGCAGCTCTGGCGCAGATTATTCAGGTCGGCACCTCAGCAGGCGGCGCTCGGGCCAAGGCGGCTATTGCCTGGAATCCTGAGACTGGCGAGATCCGGTCGGGACAGTTTGATGTGGAATCAGGCTTTGAACACTGGCTGCTCAAATTCGACGGTATGGGTGTTGATCGGGAGCTGGGCGGCTCACAGGATTGTGGCCGGATCGAGTATGCCTACTACCGGATGGCCTGTGCCGCCGGCATTACCATGTCACCCTGTCGCCTGCTGGAAGAGAACGGTCGGGCTCACTTCATGACCCGTCGCTTTGATCGTGACGGGAACCACAAACATCATCTGCAATCACTCTGCGCCATGGCGCATCTGGACTACAAACAGAAGGCGACCCATGATTACAGCCAATTTTTGCAGACCGTTGTCCGTCTGGGACTGGATTATACCGCGCTTGAAGAAGCATTCCGGCGCATTGTTTTCAACGTTATGGCGGTAAACTGCGACGACCACACCAAGAATATATCCTTCATGCTGCGGGAAGGCGGGCAATGGGAACTGGCACCGGCATATGATGTGACGTACGCCTTCAATCCATCCGGCGAGTGGACCTGGCAGCATCTCATGGCGGTGAACGGTAAATTTACCGGCATTTCTCAGGCGGATCTGCTGGCGGTTGCCGATCGGTTCGGCGTTGGCACAGCACATAAGGTTATCAGGCAGGTGCAGGAAGCAGTTGCCGCCTGGCCTGATTTTGCCGGATAGGCCGGGGTAAGCCCAGTCGAGAGCAACAGAATTCGTGAACAGAATTACCTGCTGTAGAGGTGTCTGAGCATTCGCGAATTGTGGAGGCAGTACGGAATTTACATTAATACCGGTCAGCCGAGGTCTTTTTCTTGCATTGTTCTTTCAATGCGCGAATCTGGAATAAGCCACATAACTGCAACGGCAGCATAAATGCCGAGCGCCACAAAAGGCTGCCAAAAAGCTATCGGAACGGAGGCTGCATACAAAACCACCGATACCTTTCCTTTAAAATCCTTACCTATCGCTTGAGCCAGTACTGAATTTTTCCCGTGAGTGGAGATTATGGTTTTCGAAAGAATGAAATAGGCCACGGCAGCCATGAAAAGCACAATCCCGTATAGGGCAACAGGCAATGGACTAAAGTGATTCTCGCCAGACCATGCAGTAACAAATGGCACTAATGAAAGCCAGAACAGTAAATGGTTGTTAGCCCATAGTATTGATCCATTAATTTTTTGGATGGTGTGCAGCAGATGATGATGGTTGTTCCAGTAAATGGCAATATAGATAAAACTTAATACATAGCTAAGAAACAACGGCACCATATGCACAAGAGCATTCAGGCTGACTTCATGCGGCACTTTAAGTTCAAGAACCATTATTGTAATTATGATGGCTAGAACCCCATCACTAAACGCTTCTATACGATTCTTCAGCATATCAAATTCCATCCCTAACATGTAGTTGGTGATCGCAGCCGGCAGCCCCGCCCTAAAACAAGGCAGGCAGACGGAAACTACAAGCGATTTGTGACAAATGACAGTCGATGAGAGGCGGTAAAGTCTGGTAACACCCGTCAGTCCAGATCAAACAGGAGCACTTCCGCCGGTCCGTCACCGGAAACAGTCAACCGCTCTTCGTTACTTACCGCCAGCCCGTCACCACGCATCATTTTCTGCCCATTCACCACAACATACCCGCGAGCAACCTGCAGCCAGGCATGGCGGTTCTGCGCAATTTCGTGAACGATTTCATCGCCTGAATCAAGGAGAGTCGCATACAGGTTGACATCCCGATGGATGGTAACAGAGTTGTCCCGGCCATCCGCTGAGGCAATCAGTCGCAATTTCCCCTGTTTCTCCTCATCAGGATAAAATTTTTGTTCGTAGCTCGGTTTCACCCCATCCGTATCGGGCACGATCCAGATTTGAAGGAAGTGCACCAACTCCGTGCGGGAGTGATTGAACTCACTGTGGGTGATGCCGGTTCCGGCACTCATGCGTTGCACTTCGCCCGGAACAATAACCGATCCGTTTCCCATGCTGTCCTTGTGCTCCAGCGCCCCTTCCAGGACGTACGAAATGATTTCCATGTTGCGATGCGGATGAGTCGGGAATCCCTCACCCGGCTGTACCCGGTCCTCGTTAATAACCCGCAGATCCCTGAACCCCATGTGCTCGAGATCGTAATAATTGGCAAAAGAAAACGTGTGATAGGTATTCAGCCAGCCGTGATCGGCATGGCCACGTTGATCTGCTTTTCGAATAGTGAACATTGTATATCTCCTTGTATTTATGGCAAAGCAAGTGCAGCCAATCCCCCAGCTGCCACGCTCGCCGGTTACCGTATTCCCCCCTAACAATCCTTGATGACCTCAATTGAAAAATCGACACCCCCAAACAGTTGGGGCAACACACCTTTTCCTATGCCGACAATCCCCTGACCATCATTTCGGAGACGCCTTCGCCAATAGGGAAGATCTGCTCCGGCGTTATGTCCAAAAAACGCAGTTGTCCGTCAAGTTGCAGCATGGTGAGACCATGAACTGCCGACCACACTTGCAGCCCAATCTGTTGGGCATCACCGGCTCGGAAATCGCCGCTGGACTGGCATGTTTCTATCGTCTCGATGAGCTGATTGAATGTCTGCATACCAGCGGCATGTAATTCCGGATATTTTTCGGGATTTAGGGCACAGGCTTCATTGAACATCACACGATAATACTCCCGTTCTGTCATGGCAAACCGGAAATATACCCGCCCGGACTCCCTGAACGCTTCAAGCGGCCTGTCGCGAAATTGGTCAATACTTTGCTTTGTTGTTTCGTAAAGGATCTTGAATCCCTTTTCTGCAATTGCAGCCAGCAAGGCATCCTTACATGAAAAATGCCGGTACAGTGCTGATCTGCTCACTCCAGCTTTAGTACCTACAGACCTCAAGGTCAAATTATGAGCTCCCTGCTCCCTCACGATCTCAATACCAGCCTGGATCAATGCATATCTTAAATCGCCATGATGGTATTTTTTTGGCCCCATTGCCGGATCAGTCATTTACTTCTCCTCGAATCTTCAGATGTCATCTTTATAGCACAAAAAATACATGTTGACTACGACAACATTCTTTTGATATTTATATGTTGACAGTAACAACATTAGTAAATGGTTTATCGCACCATCAAGAGGTTGATCATGTACTCCATTGCCATAAAGATGCTTTTTGCCGACCGGTTAAAATATTACGGTCTGATTCTGGGCATATCTTTTGCCGCCATGCTCATAGCTCAGCAGGCATCCATCCTGGTCGGCTTGACTGAGCAAACGGGAGCATTTATCCGAGACACCGCACAGGCTGATCTCTGGATAATGGATTCACAGGTGCGCTTTTCACAGGATTCACTTCCGATACGAGACATGGTGCTACAGCGGGTACGGGGTGTAAGCGGGGTTCAATGGGCAGTGCCACTGCGACAGGGTTTCATGAAAGGACAGATGACCGATGGGACACGTTTTTCCCTGATTCTTGTCGGAATTGACGATGCGACTCTTATCGGGGGGCCACCGTTTATGGTTAACGGTGACCGTTTAGATATCCGGAGTGACCGTGCTGTATTTATAGATGCCGATGCCCCTGACAAATTGCGGATGAAACGTGGCGGCGGTCGTTCCATGACGGTTGGTGATCGTTTTTCAGTCAATGAGCATGACGCCAAGATTGTCGGGAGCTATCGAGGACGAAGATCATTTTTCTGGGAACCGGTGATGTACACAACCTACAGCCGCGCCCTGAGCTTTGCACCAATGGAGCGCAACCTTATGTCATTCGTTCTGGTAAAGGTCGAACCTGGCGAAAGCATAACAAACGTTGCAAAAGAAATTGAGACCAGAACCGGCCTGAAAGCCCGCACAAATAAAGAGTTTATCCATCTCACCGCCCGCTACATAACCACAGCTACCGGCATCCTGATCAATTTCGGTACGGCTGTGGTATTGGGAATAATCATAGGGCTTCTGGGAGCAGGCCAGACTTTTTACAACTTCACTCTCGACAACCTGCGCTACTATGGCGCTCTTAAGGCTATGGGGGTTACTAATAGGACTCTGACAAAAATGGTTATGCTGCAGGGGCTTGTAGTCGCAGCGATCGGCTATGGACTCGGCGTCGGTATTGCGGTCGTAATAGGCGAACTTCTTATCAAGGGCGGGCTGGCGTTTTCTATGATCTGGCAGATCCCGCTCTTCACCGCCTTCTCGATTGTGACCATCTGCCTGCTGACCAGCGTAATCAGCCTGCAGAAAGTCTACAAGCTGGAACCTGCCGTTGTATTCAAGGGGTGATGTCATGACTGAAATGACCTTGGGAAATAGCAATAAACCCTTTGCCGTATCGTGCTCCGGTCTGACGAAGGTGTTCGGAGAGGGAGACAACCGGGTTGAAGCGTTGCGTGGTATCGATCTGCACATTGAGGACGGCGAACTGATGATGCTGGTCGGGCCTTCCGGGTGCGGCAAAACAACTCTGATTTCGATTATTGCGGGCATATTGGATAAAAGCGACGGTTCGTGTTCGGTGTTTGGTCGTGATATCAGCGCGCTGTCGGCCGATGAAAAGGTGCTCTGGCGGGCAGATTCAGTCGGCTTCGTTTTCCAGTCCTTCAACCTGCTTCCGGCACTGACTGTACGAGAAAATGTTGCCGTGCCTCTCCTGATAAATCAGGTAACCCATAAAGAGGCATTGGAGCGTTCATCGGTGCTCCTTGAGAGAGTGGGCCTCGGTCACCGTATGGACAAGTACCCGCAGGAACTTTCAGGAGGCCAGCAGCAACGGGTTGCAATCGCACGTGCTCTGGTTCATCGACCACGCATAGTTGTCTGTGATGAGCCCACCAGTGCTCTGGACAGTGAAACCGGCCATGGCGTAATGGACCTCTTGCGTGAAGTTGCCGTTTCTCCAGATCAGGCACTTGTGGTTGTGACCCACGATTCCCGAATTTTTAATTATGCCGACCGGATTGCCCGTATGAACGATGGCCACGTTGTCTCAGTGGAGGCCAAAAACGGATTAAACCGGTTATAACACTACAACAGTCAGGAGTAAATGCCATGTTGAAACGAAACTATATCACCATAACCCTCTCCATAATCGGTTTGATACTGATGCTGAAAATGACGCTATCGCACGGTGATGTTCCGTTGGCACAACCAGTATCACCGCCTGCAGCAAAGCCCTTCAAAGACGTTGTTTCCGGTGCTGGGTTGATTGAAGCCAGTACACGCAACATAGCTATCGGCTCTCATTACCAGGGAGTCGTTTCTGCCATATTCGTGAAACTAGGCGACCACGTGGAAACCGGGGCGCCACTGTTCAAGCTCGATGACCGTCAGGCGCTGGCGGAAGTAAAGGTACGGGAAGCGGCGGTCCTTGTTGCCCGGGAATCTCTCAACCGGTTGCAGAGTCTTCCAAGGAAAGAGGAAATCCCGATATCAGCAGCCAGGGTAAAGGAGATGAGCGAGCAGGCCAGAGAGGCAGAAGATCGCCTCCGGCTTCAGGATGCAGTACATGACCCCCGCGTTGTAAGTCGAGATGACCGGATTAAAACCAATTCTGCCGTGAAAACGACCAAAGCCCGACTGGAACAGGCTCAAGCCAGTGACGAACTGCTTAAAGCGGGTGCGTGGCAGCACGATATTGCCATTGCCACAAGCCAGCTCGTCCAGGCTGAAACAAATCTGCAGGCTGTCAAAACCGAACTGGAACGTCTGACAGTTCGCTCACCCATAGCGGGAGAAATACTGCAACTTACTATCAAATTGGGAGAATTTGTTTCTCCCGGAACAGGCACGCCATTAGTCATCGGAGATACCAGGACCTTACACGTTCGAGTTGATATCGATGAAAATGATGCCTGGAGGGTAAAATCCCAAGCCAAGGCGGTCGGCAGCCTGCGTGGTAACAGCGGCATCAAATCTGAACTCAACTTTGTTCGTTTTGAACCAATGGTAATCCCCAAGAAATCATTGACCGGATCGACCGACGAGCGTGTGGATACCCGTGTCCTACAGGTAATTTATGCCATAAATGCGCAGAAACTCCCCCTGTATGTTGGACAACAGATGGATGTCTATCTGGAGGCCGGTAACGGACCGGACGGGAGGACGCCATGAGAGTGATGTGTCTACTCCTGATACTATCGTTGTCAGCAGGCTGCACAACTATCACTGCAAACAAATCATCCGCTGAGCAGATGCCTGAACATTGGCAAACAGAATCAGGGCAAAGATTGCCGCAGGTAAAAGACGTTGATCTGTCAACATGGTGGGGACAATTCGGTGATGAGCGGTTGAACACGCATATAAAGATGGTTATTGAAGCCAATCATGACTTGAAACTGGCCAAGTCCCGTGTCATTGAGTCACGCGAATTGAGGAACGCGCGACAGGGATTCCTGGCACCACAGATTGATGCCACGGCTTCTTATTCCCGTGTCAGACAAAGTCAAAATGCATCGACGTTCCCACCGTTAGCTGGCAGTAGATCCAATTATACTATGATCAATAGCGGCCTGGAAGCATCGTGGGAACTCGACCTTTATGGTGGTGTCCGGGCTGGTGTGGATGTTGCCGATGCTGAGTTGAAAGTTTCAGAACTCGATGGCTACGCAATTCGGATCGCTGTTATTGCAGAGGCTGTCCGTAACTATGTGGAGTTGCGTGTACTCCAACAACAATTACTTGCTGCAGAGGAGAACAGCTCAAGTAGTCAAAGTATCGAAGACATCGTCACAATAAAAGAGTCGAATGGACTGGTTCCCCTGCTTGACGTGTATCGAGCAGAAGCAGAGCGTAGCTCAGCTGATGCCGAAGTTGCACGTTTGGAAGGTGAGGTCGAGCGAGTCAAAAATCGCCTTGCCGTACTTGCAGGTCAGCGGCCTGGCGCGTTGAGCGCCGTGCTGGGGAGCGGAATGGTTCCACATGTTCCTGATACGGTTGGTCTATACGCCCCGGCTGAACTTTTATCTCGTCGTCCAGATATATTGAAAGCTGAACAGGAAGTTATTGCAGCTTCGGGCAGGGTAAAGATCTCCAGGACTGATTTGTATCCGAGAGTTTCTCTGCTTGGTTCAATCGGTACACAAAGCATTTCGCTCAGCAACTTATTTGCCGCTGGCAGTAATTACTGGGCTGCCGGGCCTTCCATTCGATTCCCTTTGTTTAATTTCGGAAGACTTAAGTCACTGGTTAAAGCAGAAGAAGCACGCCAGCAGCAAGCGGTTGTCGGTTTTGAGAAATCCGTCCTGACTGCCCTCGAAGATGTTGAGAGCAGTATCGTGCTGTATATCAGATCCGAGGAGAGACGGAGGCATCTTGCTTCCGCTGTTGAAGCAGCGTTACAGGCAAGGAAACAAGCTGAGGATCTCTATCAATCCGGTATTGGCGACTATTTACCCGTTCTGGACACCCGGCGCACACATGCTGACTTACGTGTGCAACTTCACCAAGCTGAAGGCAATGCCGCTAAAGCGCTGATAGGTCTGAATACTTCTCTGGGAGGAGGATGGGATGTAGTGCAGCATGTTGTCTCAAATCAGTAGTAGGAGATCAAAAAATATTTCAACAAAACGCTTTGGTAATGAAAGACATGACGAGACACCTGCCATATATTCCGTTCGACAGTCCGGATGACTCAGTGGGGCGGCTTGCATGGTGCAAACGGGTAAATGGAATGAATCTGGAATGCCTTGGCGAAGCTCGCTTCGATGAGAGAATACAATTACTGACTTGATACCTCGTAGCTTGCTGAGTGGTAGTATATTAGCTACGCTGTTTTCCTATCCAGACTCCGGATCTGAATCGCCTCAGCGATGTGCTGCTCATGAATCGTCGCACTGCCTTCAAGATCGGCAATGGTGCGGGCTACCTTCAGGATGCGGGTATATGTGCGGGCGGAGAAACCAAGGCGGTCGGTGACAAGCTCCAGCATGCGGTTGCCACTTGCGTCCAGTTCGCAGTACTTTTTGATAAAACGTGGCGTCATCAGGGAGTTGCACTGTTTTTGGCTATCCGCCAGTTTATATTTTCTGAACCTAATCCAGCAAAAAAGGAACATCATCAACTACTGACTGCCAGACGGTTGACAGGTCAACACCAAAATATTGATGGATCAATTTGTCACGGAAACCGGCGAGATCCTTCCACGGCAAGCCGGAGTGACTTTCCCGAAAACGAGCCGAAAGATTCTTGGTTGCCTCGCCGACAATTTCGAACTGCCGTATGACAGCGTCCTGTACCAAGCGGTTCGCCCTAAAGCTTCATCATCCATGCCAATGGTGTATGTGGTTATCTGCTCCAGAGCATCCACAATAAGCGCAAGATAAACCTGATCGTCTCGAATCATGATGAAATTACCTTGAGTTCTTTCCTTATACGGTCAATCAGATGGGGGCTGACCGCCTGCTCAGTCAGCAAGTCAATCTTAACCCCCAGCAGTTCTGAAAGTTCCCGTTCTATTCGAATGACACCGAGGAGACTTTTCTGCTCTTTGAACCAGACCATAAGATCCAGGTCGCTGTTGGGACTGGCTTCATTTCGGGCATAAGAACCAAAAACACAAATTTTTTCCGCGCCGTGTTGGCGCATAAAACTAATTATCTTGTCGTCGAACCTGGTGACCTGTGCCATGAATAACCCTTTCTCAAACACCTACTCTTTTTTGTTCTCAGCATCAATTATTACGCCGTTTTTCTATCCAAACTCCGGTACTGAATCGCCTCAGCAATATGCTGCTCATGAATCGTCGCACTGCCATCAAGATCGGCAATGGTACGGGCTACCTTGAGGATACGGGTGTAGGTGCGGGCGGAGAAACCGAGGCGGTCGGTCACCAGTTCCAGCATACGGTTGCCGCTGGCGTCCAGTTCACAGTATTTCTTTATGAAGCGCGGAGTCATCTGGGCATTGCAGTGGATTTTGGTTCCTTTGTAACGTTCCAGCTGGATTTCTCGCGAATGCTCAACGCGTTTGGCGATTGCTGCCGAGCTTTCCGCTTCGCCCCGGTCGGCCAGATCACGATATTTGACAGCGGGCACTTCGATATGGATATCGATACGATCCAGCAGCGGGCCGGAGATACGGGAACGGTAGCGGTGAATGGCAACCGGAGTGCAGGTGCAGGGGTGAGTCGGATCGGATAAATATCCGCAGGGGCAGGGGTGTGTTAACCTTTCTCTACTATACCCACTTAAAACGGCACTCGTTCTCAATTCAAATTCCCCTCGAAAAACAGCAGCTTCCCGGTTATCCCGAATTTCCCATCACAGTCGGCGAACACATCCGCAAGAAAAGAATGGATCTCGGCCTCTTCCAGAGAGAAGTCGCGGAGATCATCGGCGTCACCGAATCCTCTATCTGGAACTGGGAGCACGGCACCGAACCAGAACTGCAATATAATCCAAGTATTATCAAATTTCTAGGTTATATTCCGTTCGACTGCCCGGATGACACATTCTAATTATCTTGCATTATCCGCCACTGCCTGTCGGAACTTTCATTTCAAGTACCATGATGGTGATTATGCTCGCCAGCACTCCATCACTGAATGCTTCAAGCCTGTTCTTCCCCATAAATAACCTCACCCAAAGTAGTTGTTCGTTGAAAATATATCTTGAAATTGACTGATTGGTAAAGTATTTTGTCCGTATGGGACGAGTAAGCGATGCAAGGGAACGGATTTTGGCGGCAGCTCTTGAGTTGATCTGGGAGCAAAGCTATCACTCGGTAGGGGTGGATGCCATCTGCAAACGTGCCGGCGTACGCAAAGGCACATTCTACCACTTCTTTCCCTCTAAAGCTTATTTGTCTGCTGCGGCGATACATCAGCACTGGCAAGAGTATAAGCCGCTACTCGACAGCATATTCTCGCCGACAGTGGCGCCACTGGCAAGGCTCGACGCCTACTTCAATAAAGTGTACGAGTTTCAGAGCGAGCGCAAGCATTTGTCAGGTTTCGTCTGCGGTTGTCCCTATTTCGATCTTGGAATTGAAGTAGCTACCTTGGACAAGGAAATTCTTGTCCAGGTTCGCTGCGTGATCGATCTCTATTTCAGGTATTTCGCATCTGCGGTTCGTGATGCTGTAGCGCAAGAGGTTATTGCAGCAACGGATACCGATACATCCGCGCGCCGGTTGCTCCATTATTTCGAGGGTACACTGATGAATGCCCGTATTCACAACGATCCGGAACTGCTTCGCGACCTGCCTGAAGGGGCAAGGCAACTGCTGGGAGTAACATCGGTCAATCGATAAGGACCGCCGGGAACGTCAGCAGATTCCCGGTATTTTTTACCCTTTTACTTGACCGCATGGTCAACTACACAATTCAAAAAGGAGATCGTAATGCCAGTTATCACTTTGGAAGGCGGCAAACTGAACCGGGAGCAGAAACGGGACCTGATCCACCGTTTCACGTCAGTGGCTTCGGAGGTAACCAACATCCCTCCCCAGTTTTTTTCGGTGTTGATCCGTGAGCAGGAGGATGCCAATCTAGGCTTCGGCGGAGAAACCGTCGAAGAGATCAAAGCAAGGATGCAGCCATGAACCGTATTGGTCCAAATGTGTTTGTTCCTCCCATGCCGGTAGCACTGGTAGGAGCCATTGTTGAAGGCAAACCTAACTTTATGACTGTAGGTTGGGTTACTCGGGTTAATTTTAAACCACCGATGATGGCAGTGGTACTGAACAAGGGGCATTACACCCCAAAAGGCATCATGGAACATGGTACGTTCAGCATCTGCTTCCCACCGATCGCCATGGAGGAGCTTGCTGACTATTGTGGTGTCGTATCCGGTCGGTCTGTAGACAAATCGAAGTTGTTCGACATCTTTTATGGTGATACGGAAACGGCACCTATGATCATGGACTGCCCTTTAAACATCGAGTGCCGCCTTGCACAGACAATCGATTTGCCCACCAATACGATTTATATCGGAGAGGTTGTCGAGAGTTACTGCAAACCTGGCTGCCTGACCGATGGTGTCCCGGATATCACTAAAATCAATCCACTGTTGCTGACCATGCCGGACAATCGCTATTGGTCAATCGGAGAGATGGCTGGCAGGGCGTTTAAAGATGGCTTGAATATCAAGGAGAAGTTGCACGGTAAATAATTGGAAGGAGGCAAATAATGAACATTGCATTCATCGGGTATGGAAATGTAGGGGCACCTCTGGCGGATCATCTGCAAAGACTAGGTCATACGGTGACCCTGGCAGCGAAAGACAGCGGCTCGGAGAATGTCAGGAAGGTGCAGTCGCTGAATGCCGGCATCAAGGCCGTGCCGCCAAAAGATGCGGTCCGGGATGCCGAGGTTGTGTTTCTTGCCACGCCGTTTCAGGCCAATGAGGAAGCACTCGCATCTGTTGCAGAGGAGTTGAAGGGAAAGATTCTCATCGACTGCACCAACCCGGTCGGGCCGGGACTTACCCACGGATTGAACAATGTTCAGTCGGGATCGGAAATGGTGCAGAAGCTGGTTCCGGAGGCAAAGGTCGTTAAGGCTTTCACCATATACGGCTTTGAGAACTTCCGGGACAACGGATATGCGGTGTATAACGTCAAGCCTGCGATGCTGTTCTGTGGCAATGATGCCACGGCAAAAGGTGTCGTAACCGACCTGATAGCCCAACTTGGCTGGGAGCCGGTCGATGTGGGAGGGCTCGATCAGGCGCTGCATCTGGAACATATGACTCTCATGTGGGTGCGCATGGTACGGGTCAACGGGCATTCACCGAATCTGGTGTGGGCGGCACTGCACCGTTGATCATTCCAAACTCCACAATGATGTCTCTATCTCCATCTGATCCTTGGGGTTTGTGTTAGGTATTCGCTACGGCGATTGTGCTATCTGCCGGTATGCAAATAGTCTGTCGCCTGGATTCAAATCGTCTTCCGATCCAAGCTCCGATACTGCTGCTGGGTGACCGGTAAAAGGTGGATCGTCGAAATATCTCCGAGGGATAAAATAAACAATGTGACCCTCCCATACATATATAGACGAAATAGTTTTGCCTGCTTACCTTCAACTATGCCGACAATCCCCTGACCATCATTTCGGTGACGCCTTCACCTATATGGAAGATCTGCTCCGGCGTTATGTCCAAAAAACGCAGTTGTCCGTCAAGTTGCAGCATGGTGAGACCATGAACTGCCGACCACACTTGCAGCCCAATCTGTTGGGCATCACCGGCTCGGAAATCGCCGCTGGACTGGCATGTTTCTATCGTCTCGATGAGCTGATTGAATGTCTGCATACCAGCGGCATGTAATTCCGGATATTTTTCGGGATTTAGGGCACAGGCTTCATTGAACATCACACGATAATACTCCCGTTCTGTCATGGCAAACCGGAAATATACCCGCCCGGACTCCCTGAACGCTTCAAGCGGCCTGTCGCGAAATTGGTCAATACTTTGCTTTGTTGTTTCGTAAAGGATCTTGAATCCCTTTTCTGCAATTGCAGCCAGCAAGGCATCCTTACATGAAAAATGCCGGTACAGTGCTGATCTGCTCACTCCAGCTTTAGTACCTACAGACCTCAAGGTCAAATTATGAGCTCCCTGCTCCCTCACGATCTCAATACCAGCCTGGATCAATGCATATCTTAAATCGCCATGATGGTATTTTTTTGGCCCCATTGCCGGATCAGTCATTTACTTCTCCTCGAATCTTCAGATGTCATCTTTATAGCACAAAAAATACATGTTGACTACGACAACATTCTTTTGATATTTATATGTTGACAGTAACAACATTAGTAAATGGTTTATCGCACCATCAAGAGGTTGATCATGTACTCCATTGCCATAAAGATGCTTTTTGCCGACCGGTTAAAATATTACGGTCTGATTCTGGGCATATCTTTTGCCGCCATGCTCATAGCTCAGCAGGCATCCATCCTGGTCGGCTTGACTGAGCAAACGGGAGCATTTATCCGAGACACCGCACAGGCTGATCTCTGGATAATGGATTCACAGGTGCGCTTTTCACAGGATTCACTTCCGATACGAGACATGGTGCTACAGCGGGTACGGGGTGTAAGCGGGGTTCAATGGGCAGTGCCACTGCGACAGGGTTTCATGAAAGGACAGATGACCGATGGGACACGTTTTTCCCTGATTCTTGTCGGAATTGACGATGCGACTCTTATCGGGGGGCCACCGTTTATGGTTAACGGTGACCGTTTAGATATCCGGAGTGACCGTGCTGTATTTATAGATGCCGATGCCCCTGACAAATTGCGGATGAAACGTGGCGGCGGTCGTTCCATGACGGTTGGTGATCGTTTTTCAGTCAATGAGCATGACGCCAAGATTGTCGGGAGCTATCGAGGACGAAGATCATTTTTCTGGGAACCGGTGATGTACACAACCTACAGCCGCGCCCTGAGCTTTGCACCAATGGAGCGCAACCTTATGTCATTCGTTCTGGTAAAGGTCGAACCTGGCGAAAGCATAACAAACGTTGCAAAAGAAATTGAGACCAGAACCGGCCTGAAAGCCCGCACAAATAAAGAGTTTATCCATCTCACCGCCCGCTACATAACCACAGCTACCGGCATCCTGATCAATTTCGGTACGGCTGTGGTATTGGGAATAATCATAGGGCTTCTGGGAGCAGGCCAGACTTTTTACAACTTCACTCTCGACAACCTGCGCTACTATGGCGCTCTTAAGGCTATGGGGGTTACTAATAGGACTCTGACAAAAATGGTTATGCTGCAGGGGCTTGTAGTCGCAGCGATCGGCTATGGACTCGGCGTCGGTATTGCGGTCGTAATAGGCGAACTTCTTATCAAGGGCGGGCTGGCGTTTTCTATGATCTGGCAGATCCCGCTCTTCACCGCCTTCTCGATTGTGACCATCTGCCTGCTGACCAGCGTAATCAGCCTGCAGAAAGTCTACAAGCTGGAACCTGCCGTTGTATTCAAGGGGTGATGTCATGACTGAAATGACCTTGGGAAATAGCAATAAACCCTTTGCCGTATCGTGCTCCGGTCTGACGAAGGTGTTCGGAGAGGGAGACAACCGGGTTGAAGCGTTGCGTGGTATCGATCTGCACATTGAGGACGGCGAACTGATGATGCTGGTCGGGCCTTCCGGGTGCGGCAAAACAACTCTGATTTCGATTATTGCGGGCATATTGGATAAAAGCGACGGTTCGTGTTCGGTGTTTGGTCGTGATATCAGCGCGCTGTCGGCCGATGAAAAGGTGCTCTGGCGGGCAGATTCAGTCGGCTTCGTTTTCCAGTCCTTCAACCTGCTTCCGGCACTGACTGTACGAGAAAATGTTGCCGTGCCTCTCCTGATAAATCAGGTAACCCATAAAGAGGCATTGGAGCGTTCATCGGTGCTCCTTGAGAGAGTGGGCCTCGGTCACCGTATGGACAAGTACCCGCAGGAACTTTCAGGAGGCCAGCAGCAACGGGTTGCAATCGCACGTGCTCTGGTTCATCGACCACGCATAGTTGTCTGTGATGAGCCCACCAGTGCTCTGGACAGTGAAACCGGCCATGGCGTAATGGACCTCTTGCGTGAAGTTGCCGTTTCTCCAGATCAGGCACTTGTGGTTGTGACCCACGATTCCCGAATTTTTAATTATGCCGACCGGATTGCCCGTATGAACGATGGCCACGTTGTCTCAGTGGAGGCCAAAAACGGATTAAACCGGTTATAACACTACAACAGTCAGGAGTAAATGCCATGTTGAAACGAAACTATATCACCATAACCCTCTCCATAATCGGTTTGATACTGATGCTGAAAATGACGCTATCGCACGGTGATGTTCCGTTGGCACAACCAGTATCACCGCCTGCAGCAAAGCCCTTCAAAGACGTTGTTTCCGGTGCTGGGTTGATTGAAGCCAGTACACGCAACATAGCTATCGGCTCTCATTACCAGGGAGTCGTTTCTGCCATATTCGTGAAACTAGGCGACCACGTGGAAACCGGGGCGCCACTGTTCAAGCTCGATGACCGTCAGGCGCTGGCGGAAGTAAAGGTACGGGAAGCGGCGGTCCTTGTTGCCCGGGAATCTCTCAACCGGTTGCAGAGTCTTCCAAGGAAAGAGGAAATCCCGATATCAGCAGCCAGGGTAAAGGAGATGAGCGAGCAGGCCAGAGAGGCAGAAGATCGCCTCCGGCTTCAGGATGCAGTACATGACCCCCGCGTTGTAAGTCGAGATGACCGGATTAAAACCAATTCTGCCGTGAAAACGACCAAAGCCCGACTGGAACAGGCTCAAGCCAGTGACGAACTGCTTAAAGCGGGTGCGTGGCAGCACGATATTGCCATTGCCACAAGCCAGCTCGTCCAGGCTGAAACAAATCTGCAGGCTGTCAAAACCGAACTGGAACGTCTGACAGTTCGCTCACCCATAGCGGGAGAAATACTGCAACTTACTATCAAATTGGGAGAATTTGTTTCTCCCGGAACAGGCACGCCATTAGTCATCGGAGATACCAGGACCTTACACGTTCGAGTTGATATCGATGAAAATGATGCCTGGAGGGTAAAATCCCAAGCCAAGGCGGTCGGCAGCCTGCGTGGTAACAGCGGCATCAAATCTGAACTCAACTTTGTTCGTTTTGAACCAATGGTAATCCCCAAGAAATCATTGACCGGATCGACCGACGAGCGTGTGGATACCCGTGTCCTACAGGTAATTTATGCCATAAATGCGCAGAAACTCCCCCTGTATGTTGGACAACAGATGGATGTCTATCTGGAGGCCGGTAACGGACCGGACGGGAGGACGCCATGAGAGTGATGTGTCTACTCCTGATACTATCGTTGTCAGCAGGCTGCACAACTATCACTGCAAACAAATCATCCGCTGAGCAGATGCCTGAACATTGGCAAACAGAATCAGGGCAAAGATTGCCGCAGGTAAAAGACGTTGATCTGTCAACATGGTGGGGACAATTCGGTGATGAGCGGTTGAACACGCATATAAAGATGGTTATTGAAGCCAATCATGACTTGAAACTGGCCAAGTCCCGTGTCATTGAGTCACGCGAATTGAGGAACGCGCGACAGGGATTCCTGGCACCACAGATTGATGCCACGGCTTCTTATTCCCGTGTCAGACAAAGTCAAAATGCATCGACGTTCCCACCGTTAGCTGGCAGTAGATCCAATTATACTATGATCAATAGCGGCCTGGAAGCATCGTGGGAACTCGACCTTTATGGTGGTGTCCGGGCTGGTGTGGATGTTGCCGATGCTGAGTTGAAAGTTTCAGAACTCGATGGCTACGCAATTCGGATCGCTGTTATTGCAGAGGCTGTCCGTAACTATGTGGAGTTGCGTGTACTCCAACAACAATTACTTGCTGCAGAGGAGAACAGCTCAAGTAGTCAAAGTATCGAAGACATCGTCACAATAAAAGAGTCGAATGGACTGGTTCCCCTGCTTGACGTGTATCGAGCAGAAGCAGAGCGTAGCTCAGCTGATGCCGAAGTTGCACGTTTGGAAGGTGAGGTCGAGCGAGTCAAAAATCGCCTTGCCGTACTTGCAGGTCAGCGGCCTGGCGCGTTGAGCGCCGTGCTGGGGAGCGGAATGGTTCCACATGTTCCTGATACGGTTGGTCTATACGCCCCGGCTGAACTTTTATCTCGTCGTCCAGATATATTGAAAGCTGAACAGGAAGTTATTGCAGCTTCGGGCAGGGTAAAGATCTCCAGGACTGATTTGTATCCGAGAGTTTCTCTGCTTGGTTCAATCGGTACACAAAGCATTTCGCTCAGCAACTTATTTGCCGCTGGCAGTAATTACTGGGCTGCCGGGCCTTCCATTCGATTCCCTTTGTTTAATTTCGGAAGACTTAAGTCACTGGTTAAAGCAGAAGAAGCACGCCAGCAGCAAGCGGTTGTCGGTTTTGAGAAATCCGTCCTGACTGCCCTCGAAGATGTTGAGAGCAGTATCGTGCTGTATATCAGATCCGAGGAGAGACGGAGGCATCTTGCTTCCGCTGTTGAAGCAGCGTTACAGGCAAGGAAACAAGCTGAGGATCTCTATCAATCCGGTATTGGCGACTATTTACCCGTTCTGGACACCCGGCGCACACATGCTGACTTACGTGTGCAACTTCACCAAGCTGAAGGCAATGCCGCTAAAGCGCTGATAGGTCTGAATACTTCTCTGGGAGGAGGATGGGATGTAGTGCAGCATGTTGTCTCAAATCAGTAGTAGGAGATCAAAAAATATTTCAACAAAACGCTTTGGTAATGAAAGACATGACGAGACACCTGCCATATATTCCGTTCGACAGTCCGGATGACTCAGTGGGGCGGCTTGCATGGTGCAAACGGGTAAATGGAATGAATCTGGAATGCCTTGGCGAAGCTCGCTTCGATGAGAGAATACAATTACTGACTTGATACCTCGTAGCTTGCTGAGTGGTAGTATATTAGCTACGCTGTTTTCCTATCCAGACTCCGGATCTGAATCGCCTCAGCGATGTGCTGCTCATGAATCGTCGCACTGCCTTCAAGATCGGCAATGGTGCGGGCTACCTTCAGGATGCGGGTATATGTGCGGGCGGAGAAACCAAGGCGGTCGGTGACAAGCTCCAGCATGCGGTTGCCACTTGCGTCCAGTTCGCAGTACTTTTTGATAAAACGTGGCGTCATCAGGGAGTTGCACTGTTTTTGGCTATCCGCCAGTTTATATTTTCTGAACCTAATCCAGCAAAAAAGGAACATCATCAACTACTGACTGCCAGACGGTTGACAGGTCAACACCAAAATATTGATGGATCAATTTGTCACGGAAACCGGCGAGATCCTTCCACGGCAAGCCGGAGTGACTTTCCCGAAAACGAGCCGAAAGATTCTTGGTTGCCTCGCCGACAATTTCGAACTGCCGTATGACAGCGTCCTGTACCAAGCGGTTCGCCCTAAAGCTTCATCATCCATGCCAATGGTGTATGTGGTTATCTGCTCCAGAGCATCCACAATAAGCGCAAGATAAACCTGATCGTCTCGAATCATGATGAAATTACCTTGAGTTCTTTCCTTATACGGTCAATCAGATGGGGGCTGACCGCCTGCTCAGTCAGCAAGTCAATCTTAACCCCCAGCAGTTCTGAAAGTTCCCGTTCTATTCGAATGACACCGAGGAGACTTTTCTGCTCTTTGAACCAGACCATAAGATCCAGGTCGCTGTTGGGACTGGCTTCATTTCGGGCATAAGAACCAAAAACACAAATTTTTTCCGCGCCGTGTTGGCGCATAAAACTAATTATCTTGTCGTCGAACCTGGTGACCTGTGCCATGAATAACCCTTTCTCAAACACCTACTCTTTTTTGTTCTCAGCATCAATTATTACGCCGTTTTTCTATCCAAACTCCGGTACTGAATCGCCTCAGCAATATGCTGCTCATGAATCGTCGCACTGCCATCAAGATCGGCAATGGTACGGGCTACCTTGAGGATACGGGTGTAGGTGCGGGCGGAGAAACCGAGGCGGTCGGTCACCAGTTCCAGCATACGGTTGCCGCTGGCGTCCAGTTCACAGTATTTCTTTATGAAGCGCGGAGTCATCTGGGCATTGCAGTGGATTTTGGTTCCTTTGTAACGTTCCAGCTGGATTTCTCGCGAATGCTCAACGCGTTTGGCGATTGCTGCCGAGCTTTCCGCTTCGCCCCGGTCGGCCAGATCACGATATTTGACAGCGGGCACTTCGATATGGATATCGATACGATCCAGCAGCGGGCCGGAGATACGGGAACGGTAGCGGTGAATGGCAACCGGAGTGCAGGTGCAGGGGTGAGTCGGATCGGATAAATATCCGCAGGGGCAGGGATTCATTGCGGCGACAAGCATGACCCGTGCCGGATAGGTGAGCGAGAGCAGCGAGCGGGAGATCGTGACTTTACCGTCTTCAAGCGGCTGCCGCAGCACTTCAAGAACATTTTTCTTAAACTCGGGAAGCTCGTCGAGGAAAAGTACGCCGTTGTGGGCAAGCGAAACCTCCCCCGGCTTTGGGGTTGTGCCGCCGCCGATCAGGCCAACGTCAGAAATCGTGTGATGCGGAGAACGAAACGGTCTGACCGCCATCAGCGCCCGTTCTTTTTCGAGCATACCGCTGACACTAAATATTTTAGTTGTCTCTATTGCTTCGTCAAAAGACATGCGCGGCAGAATTGTCGGGATGCGGCGGGCGATCATTGTTTTTCCGGATCCCGGAGGGCCAATCATTAGAATATTATGACTTCCGCTCGCGGCAATTTCCAGCGCGCGCTTGGCGTGTTCCTGCCCTTTTACTTCGCTGAAATCCTCACCGTATTCGCAGCCGCTGGCGAATAGCGCCTGAAGGTCAACTCGACTCGGTTCGATGATCTCGCGGCCACTTAAAAACTCGACAACCTGGGCAAGAGTGGTGGCGCCGATGACATCAATTCCCGTGACGACAGCCGCTTCGGGGGCGTTTTCCGCCGGAAGGATCAGCCCGACCAGGCCGGCGCGCTTGGCGGCAACGGCCATCGACAGCGCACCCCGAATCGGCTTCAAACCGCCATCCAGAGAGAGTTCGCCCAAGAGAATATAGTCGTGAAGCTTTGGCCCCTTAATTACCCCGGTAGCGGCCAGAATACCAATCGAAATCGGCAGATCGTAGGCAGCCCCCTCTTTTTTGATATCAGCAGGTGCCAGGTTGGCGGTAATACGCCGGGCCGGGAAATCGTATCCGGAGTTCTTCAGCGCCGCTTTGACCCGGTCTTTGCTCTCCTTAACTGCTCCATCAGGAAGTCCGACTGTAGCAAAGGCAGGAAGCCCGGGGGCGAGGTCAACCTCGACATCAACCAGAATGGCATCAATCCCGATCAGGGCGCTGCTGAAAACTTTTGCGAGCACAATCAACCTCCAATGTTGAATTTTGAATTGTGGATTTTGAATTGAAATAATTCAGCATTCAAAATCTAATATTCAAAATTGTCTTACGCCTTCAACATGATAAACCCCATCTGCCGCCCCGAGTCGTCTTTGTCGCGGCGATAGGAGAAAAACTGCTCACTGTGGCAGCAGACGCACTGGTCGGAGACCTGAATCGAATCAGCTGAAACTCCGGCGAGTACCAGCAGTTCCCGGTTGGCGATAGTTAGATCGAGCTGCCACGAGCCGGGGCTCTTTAATTCAGCACAGACATCCCACTCTATGCCACCGTGCAGGAACGCCTTCCTGACCGGTTCGTCTACTTCGTAACAGCATTTCTGGATGCACGGGCCGATTGCTGCCTGGACATTCGCCGGATTACAGCCGAATTCGGATTTCATTCCGGCCACAGTTTTGGCAACGAGGCCGGCAGCGGTGCCCTTCCAGCCGGCATGAACAACAGCAACAACTTTTTTCTCCGGATCACACAGCACGATCGGCACGCAGTCTGCCACGCAGACGCCGATCATGACGTTCGGCTGATTCGTAATGACGGCATCGCCCTCAACAGATAGAAAATGGCTGTAATCTTCATTTGGCTCGTTAATGACCAGAATGTCACAGCCGTGCACCTGCCGAGGTGCGACAAGCGCTTCCTGGTTGATCCCGAAAGCACGGGTAAGGAGACTGCGATTGCCTTCGACGGTAGGCTGCTGATCCTGAGTGTTCATACCCAGGTTAAGGGAGTTATAGGGGGGACGTGAAACGCCTTCATGGCGGGTGGTGAAGCCTTGTACTGAACATGGTGCCCCGGAAAATCCTACGTCAACGTACTGAATTCGATCGATACGCTTCATCTGCATGATGGATACCCCAATTTTTTTTTGCCTTCTGAGACGATTTAGGCTTTACTATCACGCTTACGCAGTCGCCAGACATAGATTGCCACCAAAGCGGCACAGAACAGGACGACCCAGAGCAGTGCTTTATGCGAATATTGTATGATCAACTGCTGATTTTCGCCGATGGCATAACCTATCAGTGTCAGGATGGTACACCAGATACCGGCACCGAGCAGAGTATACAAGGTAAACTTGACATGGTTCATTCCGGCCACACCGGCCGGAATTGAAATTAAGTGGCGGATCACCGGGAGAAGTCGTCCGATAAAAGTGGAGATTTCACCATGCTTGAGAAAAAAGTGCTCGACCCGGATAAATTTATCGGGCGGAATCAGTACATACTTGCCATATTTAAGGATCAGCGGGCGGCCCAGGTAGTGAGACACAAAATAATTGGCATATGCTCCGATGAGGCTGCCGACGGTTCCGCAGAGAATGACAAGCGCCATGTTCATTTTGCCCTGATGGACAAGATAGCCGGCCGGCGGCATTACCAACTCGCTCGGTACCGGAATGATGGAGCTTTCCATGGCCATCAGCAGCAGTATGCCGGGGTAGCCCATGGCTCCTATCGTGTTCAGCAGCCATTGTATGAGTGTGTGTATCATGAGTACTCCCTTCAAATATAAGACTGTCTCTTATATCATATTCGTACAGAGTAAAAAGGAGAAAAAATGATCCGATGGCTGACACATGGAATGGTGGTGCTTTCTTGCCTGGTGTTGACCGCCTGTGCAGCAGCAACCGAGGCCAATTTGAGTGAGGAGTTTGATAAGAGTGTTAAATCCTATAACCGCATGCTGCGCTGGCATGAAATTGAACATGCCGGCATGACCTACATTGATCCGGAATTGCGGAATCAGTACCTGAAACAGGCCGAGTCCCTTAAAAAGCGGGGTCTTGCTTTTGCCGATTTTCGTATTGTCACCTCCACATGTCTTCCGGAAAATAAATCCGGTGACGTGATTGCCGAGTTTGACTATTACATGATGCCGTCCAGCAAAATCAAAACGGTTTCCTATCGACAGGAGTGGGTTTACCAGGAGAGCAGCAGGGGTTGGATACTGAAAACCGTACTGCCGGTTTTTGAGTAGCGCCGAGAGGTTCAGGCATGTCACTGTTAGCAGAGCAGATTCAGCAGTTCACACTCTACCTCCAAACCGAGCGAGCCGTCTCTCCACATACTTTGGCAGCCTATGGCAGCGATCTGGCACAGCTGTTGAATTTTGCTGAGGCAGAGAAGGGGGAAAGGGTCTCTGCGGACGACGTCAGCCACCTGCTCCTCAGGCGCTATCTGGCGGGCCTGGCAAAGGATACCAAAAAAAGTTCCATTGGTCGCAAGCTGGCTGCCATCCGCTCGTTTTTCCGCTTTCTGGTACGCCGTGGCATACTGGCCCGGAATCCCGCCGAATTGATAGCGACTCCCAAAAAAGAACAGCGCCTCCCCTTTCATCTCGATATTGACCAGACCACGACACTGATGGAGGCACCGGGCGGAGAGCAGAAGTACGCACTGCGAGACCGGGCTTTGTTAGAGTTGCTCTACTCAAGCGGTCTCCGGGTTTCCGAGTTAACCGGCCTCAATATCGGTGAGCTTGATCTGGCGTCCGGCATGGTCAGGGTGACCGGCAAGGGGGGGAAGGAACGCATCGTTCCGGTAGGCAGCAGAGCTCTGGAGGCGGTGCGGGCGTATCTTGACCACCGGGGAGGCGACCCGGTCTGCCCGGCACTTTTTCTCAACACGAGAGGAGAACGGATTAACCGGCGCAGCGTGGCACGGGTCGTCGATACTCATGTCATGCGGATTGCTGCATTCAAAAGAATCTCGCCACATACGCTCAGGCACACGTTCGCCACCCACATGCTGGAAGGGGGCGCGGATCTGCGTGCCATACAGGAGCTGCTTGGTCATGCGTCTCTCTCCACTACACAGAAATACACCCATGTCAGCATTGATCGTTTGATGGAGGTCTACGATAAATCCCATCCCAAGGCTCATACAAAAAGCGGGGAATGAGTCGCCTCATTCCCCGCTCCCGCCGTTAATGTAAATTTCCAGCCTTAATCTTCGCAGAGGTCAACTTTTACGTCCCAGTTTTTCAGTTTCATAGTGCCGTTCCTCTCAAGGTTGAGATGCATTTTGAAGGCACGATCCCACAGCTGAGGCTCATGACCGACCTTACGTTTAAGGCAGTCAGCTTCAGCAATATTAAGATATTCGGTCAGCTGATCCTTATATTCAGGATGGGCACATTTCTCAATGATTCGACGCGCACGGTCTTTCGGTGCCAGGCCGCGAAGGTCAGCGAGACCCTGCTCGGTTATTACGCAGTCGAGGTCGTGCTCGGTATGGTCGATATGGGAACAGTGCGGAACAACACAGGAGATGCCGTTCGGGTCGGTCTTTGAGGGACGTGACGACGGAGTGTGCATCATCTTCAGAAAACCGTTGCGGAGGAAGTCTCCAGAACCGCCGAGGCCATTGATCATGCGGGTACCGCCGACCAGAGTGGAGTTGGCGTGTGCGTAAATATCAATTTCAACAGGGGTGTTCATGGCGATACAACCCAGACGACGAATCGGCTCCGGTGCATTGGAGACGGAAAGCGGACGAAGGGTTATTTTATCGAAGTATTTGTCCATGTTATCGAAAAATTTTGGAAAGCCGGGTGAGGCAGAAAGAGACAATGAGCAGGATGAAGCGCAGTCAAGCTTGCCCGAATCGAAAAGGTCGAGCATGGTGTCCTGCAGAACTTCAGTGTACACAGAAAGATTGGAGAACGGCCCTTTGGCCAAACCACCAATAACGGCATTGGCAATAGAACCAACTCCAGACTGAATCGGCAGCAGGTTTTTCGGCAACCGGCCGGCTTTTACTTCCTGGGTAAAAAATTCTATGACATGGCCGGCAATCGCTTCGGACGTATCGTCCTGCTCAGCAAAGGCTCGACCCTGATCACGGAGTTTTGATTCGACGACGGCAATAATTTTACTCGGATCACACGCGATAGAGGTGGAGCCGATGCGGGAATTAGCTTTGGTTATGTTGAAAACCTGGCGGTTTGGTGGAGTCAGCGGGGTAAACAGGTCGTGGATACCCTCAAATGAAGGTTGTCCGGTATTGACCTCAACGATGATCCGGTCACATATCATCAGAATCTCAGGAATAACGCCACAGGAGGAGGTTGGCACCAGACTGCCGTCTTCCTTGATCGCGGAAACCTCGATGATGGCAAGATCCAGTTTGCCGCTTGCGGAATCCTTGGTGTAGAAGCCGTAGCCGAGATCCTGGGCAAACAGGGAGAGGTGTTTGTCACCCATACGAATACGGCCTGCGTTGATGCCGGCAGCGATGTTCTTGCCGGTCTGGTATGGCCAGCGGCGGTCGATCATGTCGTTAACGGCCCAACGGTCCTCAGTTTCGGCGCCGACGGAAGCTCCAATAAAAAGATTGAACTTGAGTTTGCCCTGCAAGTTATTCTTTTCAACATGTTCTGCAAGTGCGATAGGTACAACCTTGGGGTATCCGGCCGGGGTAAAGCCTGACCAGCCCAGATTCATGCCGTCTTTAAAGAACGGGATGGTCTGCTCGGCGGTCATTACCTTGCTCATAAGGGATTTACACTGTACGCGGTCTTGAAGAGTTCCGTAATCTGACATCTACTACCTCCTGTTTGTTTTTGTGTTTACAGACACATGGTATGTGCTGGTAAAATCTTAAAAAATACATTTAAGTCATGATATATCAAACAATAACATATCGTTACGTGTTTTTGTGACGCAGAGGCGAAAGTAAAACCGGATTTTACGCATACGACCATGTTTCGTCAAGCTAAAAAGTGTATACACAATTTCGTCAGTTTTCGTAATCAACGGCTACGATAGCTGAACAGAATGCCTTCATGTGCGGGACGACCTCTCCGGCATGGTACGGATGAACCTGATAGGCCTGCAGATCCTGGAGTGAATCAAAGCGGGTCGTGAGTGCAATATCGTACGAACGCTCCGACCGGACAACATCGACACCGACTTCGAGGTGGCGGAGCAGGTCAATTTTGCCGTCCATGCTGAGCAGCTTGTTTTTTGTGGCCTCGATATGTTCCATAGTTGGCTCAGCCAGTTTGAATAAGACAATATGTGTGATCATGGTAATACCTCTCATTGCAGGAATTTGCGTAACATATTCGTTTGTATACAGTGCCATAAAGAGGCTGTCAATGGGTGGTCGTTTTATGCAGGAAACTTCTGTCTTTACAGTGGAGGAGGCAGTCGCCGCAAAAAAACCACATAGGCACCGCTGCCGCCCATTTCACGGGGAGCGGGAGCAAATTCAAGCACTGTTGCCCGCCCTGCATCGCGCAGCCACGAAGCTACGGCTTGTTGAAGCACCGGTTCTTCAGGAGAATGATTGCCTTTACCGGTAATCACCAGGACCGCTTTCTGGGACTTTTTCTGTGCGGAGAGCAAAAACCCCGGTAACGCTGCCAGAGCCTCCTCTCGAGTCAGGCCGTGGAGGTCCAGTTGGTGGTTGACGGAGACAACGCCTCGTTTCACCTGCCGCAGACGATTTCCCGCCAGTGGCTGTAACTCGCCGTCGTCAAGGGCAGAATCAGTAAATGTGGTGTCCAGCTTCAGTCTGCCGATTTCCTCCAGGAAAGCACTCTTTTCAATAACAGGAAGTTCTTCTCCTTTTTTCAGTGCTGCTTGCTGTACAGGGAGAGAATTTTTCCGAACCGCATTTATAGGGGAGGCTTGGAAGGGCTGCACATCACTGACCGCCTGAAGGAAAAGGTCGAGCCCCTCTTCAGGCGACTCCGTTTTTTGGGGGGGCAGAGGGTGAAGCGGTTGAGCGGGAACCACTTCAGAAACGGCAACCCCGACCCCTTTCAGAGCGCCAAACGGAGTAGTATGAAATTCTTTCGGTTTGGGTGGATGTTGCTGCCGTTGTTTTTTTGCCACACGTCAGTCCTTTGCCACCAGAGTTATTTCAATACGACGATTCTTTGCCCGGTCCTCTTTCGTCGCGTTGTCAGCAACCGGTTTATGTTCGGCAAAAGCTGCTGCCGACAGATTACCGGGATCAATGCCCTGCTCCTGTAAAAATTTGGTAACGTTGATGGCACGGGCTGCGGACAGTTCCCAGTTGGTCGGAAAGGTTCGCAGCAGAGCACCGGTAATTTGTACGTTGTCAGTATGTCCCTCGATCCGAATGGCTTTATCTTTGACATTCTTTAACGTTTCAACCATCTTGGCCAGGATATCGACCCCTTCCGGCTTGACATCAGCTTTGCCGGAATCAAACAAAATTGCAGCCTCCATGTTTACCGTCAGCTTACCCTTGAGTTCTGAAATGGTTACCTGCCCCTTTGCTATCTCATTTTTCATGTTGGCAAGCAGCTGTTCGTAGGTGCCGCTGACCTCTTTAACCTTTTCCTCTTTGGCTTTCTGGAGTTCGGTAATGTCATCGTTAAGTTTACTGTTTTCCACTTTCAATTCCGCCACCTGTTGGCGTAACTCACTGATGTTTTTTGACAAAATATCGGATTTTGCTTTAAGAATCCCCTCCAGCTGTTTTTTGTCAGCCGCCAACACAGCAGTATCTTCAGTGAGCCGGTTAAATCTGGCTTTCAGTGCGCTGTTTTCGAGCACAAGTTTTTTGTGAACTGACTGCAGTTCGGAAAGCTCTTTCGACAGACCATCAGCTTCCTCCACTTTTTTCAAGTAAGTGCTTTCCGCGACCAGACAGCCGCTTGCAGACAACGTAAACAGGGTACCAACAACGATAACAAGCAGACGTTTGATCATGATACAACCTCCCGTGTAGGTATTCTTTCCCGTGTTATATCATATTTACCGTTGTTTGGAAGTGTAATTACGGTAGCTCATACTTGACATGGCACTGCTTTCCTACTACAAGAAACAAGATATTTCAGTTGAAATAATGAAGCGGCGGGGATCAGATGGCAGCGAGACTATCTTTTGTAGGAGCGGGACCAGGGGCAGCTGACCTGATAACAATCAGAGGCGCGCGGCTTCTGCGCCATGCTGATGTTGTCATTTTTGCCGGGAGTCTGGTGGACCGGAAACTGGTTCAGCTCTATGCAACGCAGGCCGATGTCTTTGATTCTGCCGGCATGACGCTGACCGAAGTTATTGCTGTCATGATGGATGCCGTCGCAGCCGGCCGCAGCGTTGTCCGGCTGCATACCGGGGACCCGTCGATATATGGCGCCATACAGGAACAGATGGAGGCCCTTGACCGGCTCGGAATCGACTATCAGGTGGTTCCGGGGGTAACCAGTGCCTTTGCCGCAGCGGCGGCGCTCAAGCAGGAGCTGACACTGCCGGAGGTTTCCCAGACCGTCATCATTACACGCATTGAAGGGCGCACTCCGGTGCCGGAAAGGGAGCAGCTGCGTGCAATAGCCCGCCTTGGCGCCACGATGGTGATCTATCTTTCTGTCGGTATGATCGAAAAGGTTGTTGACCAGTTGCTCGAAGGCGCCTATACGGCTGCCACCCCGGCAGCAGTTGTCTGCCGTGCCTCATGGGAAGACGAGCTCATTATTCAATGTTCTCTGGCAGAGCTTGCCGAAAAAGTGCATGAGGCGGGGATCGACCGGCAGGCGCTTATTATCGTCGGTAATGTACTGGCTGCCCGCCGCGAAGGGCTCAAGGCAAAATCATTGCTGTACGACAGCGGCTTTTCGCACGGTTTCCGGGACGTACACGTTGCCTGAAATGAACATCGCCGTCATTGCCATAACCAGGGGTGGTGTCCGGATAGGCCGGACGCTCTGTGAGAGCGGCCCCGGACTTCAGCTGTACGTTTCCGACCGCTATGCAGATCAGGCCGGCCACCACTGCACTCTTTTTGCCCCGCACGAGTTGAAGACCCTGATCGCCTCCCTCTGGAAAAAACATGATGGTTTTGTGCTGATTATGGCAACCGGCATTGTGGTACGCATGATCGCACCGCTGCTTGAGTCGAAGGAGACGGACCCTGCAGTCGTGGTCATGGATGATGCCGGCAGGTTTGCCATTTCACTCCTGTCCGGCCACCTTGGCGGTGCCAACGCACTGGCCGAACGCTGCGCCCTGACAACCGGAGCCCGGGCTGTCGTTACAACCGCCACCGATGCCAACGATCTCCCTTCCTTTGATATGCTGGCGAAAGAGCAGGGGTGGCTCATTGACGATATCAGGCGGGTCAAGACGCTGAACACCCTGCTGCTTGACAACGAAGAGATCGCCGTTGTCGACCGGACCGGTCAGGCGCGAATCTGGCTTCGTGGCCGGGGGAGGATTCGCTTTTATGATACATTTACCGAAGCGGCCGCAAGTGCCGCGCACGGATTTTTGTTTGTTACCGATCAGAAACAGCCACTGGAGGTCGCTCCGGAAAAGCTGCTCATTCTCCGCCCGCGCAATCTGGTAATCGGCATCGGCTGTAATCGCGGCACAGCGGCTGATGAGATCGAAGCAGTTGTTGCCGGTCACTTCAATGAGCTGTGCCTCTCCCTGAAAAGTGTCTGCACCGTTGCATCGGTAGCGGCCAAGCGCGATGAGGCGGGGCTCATAGCGTTTGCTGAGCGCCTCGGCGTCGCGCTGCGCTGTTTTGACAGTTGTGAACTGAGTCAGGTGCCGTTCCCCTCTCCCGCTTCGGAACACGCCCTCGCAGCAGTTGGAGTCGCCGGCGTTGCCGAACCGGCGGCAATTCTGGCCTCCGGTGGCGGAGTGCTATTACTGAATAAAGTCAAGTCGGGAAATGTCACTCTGGCGATCGCTCAGCTCAAGGAGGCGTAACGGTATGCCGAACCTTCCTATAATTGTCATCACTATGGGTGACCCGTGCGGCATAGGACCGGAGATCATCGTCAAAGCGCTGCAGCAACCGGAGGTCGCCAATACCTGCGTACCGCTTGTTATCGGTGATCGAATGGCACTGGAACGAGCGTTGCTGGTCTGTAACTCGGCTCTGAAAATCCTGGAAATACCCGCTGTTGAAGATGCGCGGCATATCCCTGAACAGTGTATCCCCCTGCTGGCACTGTCTCGCCTGACAGAGGCCGATATTGTCTACGGAGCGCCATCCATTGCCTCTGGTGACGCGGTCTATCGCTACATCTGCCATGCCGCCCGTCTCTGTCTTGACGGCCATGTTGCTGCAATGACGACCGCGCCAATCAGCAAAGAGGCCATGCATCAGGCCGGTCACGATTATCCCGGTCATACAGAACTGCTCGCAGAATTATGCGGTTCGGACAATTTTGTCATGATGCTGGCTGGAGATGTGCTGCGGGTGAGCCTTGTAACCATTCACGAGGCTCTGGCTGATGTTCCGCGCCTCATCACGTTCGAACAGGTTCTCAAGACGATTCGCATCACTGCGGAAGGGATCGTGCGTCTGACCGGAATAAAATCGCCACAACTTGCGGTCCTTGCCCTCAACCCGCATTGCGGTGAAGCCGGAAAGTTCGGTGCCGAGGAGACAGAGATCATCGAACCTGCCATCAAAGCGGCCCGGGAGGAAGGTATTACTGTCGAAGGACCATTGTCGGCCGACACCCTCTTCCACTTCGCCCAACAGGGCCGTTACGACGGCGTGGTCGCCATGTACCACGACCAGGGGTTGATCCCGCTCAAAATGCTGCACTTCGATGACGCGGTAAATATAACCTTGGGACTGCCGATTGTCCGCACCTCGGTTGATCACGGCACTGCCTATAACCTGGCCGGCAGCGGCACAGCCTCGGAGAAGAGCCTCCTCGCTGCAATCAGGATGGCCGTGGAACTGGCCGAGTAGCCTACTCTCCTTTCCGCTTGCACAAACGGCCTGTTTTTCGTAGACTCCCGCCCATGACAACTTTCGCAACCATATCCGCTCACGTTCACGCCGGCCAGCGCGTCACGGCTGACGAGGCGCTGTTTCTGTTCAATTCAAACGATCTGCTGGCCATCGGTGAGCTGGCCGCGCTGGCCAACAAACGCAAAAACGGTGCTAACGTGTTTTTTAACGTCAACCGCCATATCAACCCGACCAACGTCTGCGTCAACCGCTGTGCCTTCTGTGCGTTCTCGCGAACCGCCGGCGAAGATGGCGCGTACACTCTGGCACTGGACGAGATTTGCCGGAAGGCCCGTGAAGCTGCAGAAGAAGGGGCGACCGAAGTGCACATCGTCGGCGGACTGCACCCCGACCTTGCCTTCGAGTTCTATGAAGAGACCCTGAATGCTATCCGTCACACCGCACCAACGCTTCATATAAAAGCCTTCACCGCAGTAGAGATTGAATATTTTTCCCGTATTTCCGGTCTGACGATTGAGCAGGTGCTTGAGCGCCTTATAAGGGCCGGCCTCGGCTCCATGCCGGGTGGTGGTGCCGAAATCCTGGTCGAAGAGGTCCGGCAGAAAATATGTCCGGAAAAAATTTCCGGGGCACGCTGGCTGGAAATAATCCGCCTCGCACACCTGGCCGGCTTGAAGACCAACGCGACCATGCTCTACGGCCATGTTGAAACCGTTTCCGACCGGGTGGCCCATATGGAACTGCTGCGAACCCTACAGGATGAAACCGGCGGTTTCCAGGCGTTCATTCCCCTCGCGTTCCAGGCGGAAAACTCCGATCTGAAGCTGGATATCAAGGGTACCTCCGGCCTTGATGACTTGAAGACGCTGGCCATTGCACGGATCTTCCTTGATAATTTTGACCACATCAAGGCGTACTGGATCATGCTTGGTGAGAAAATCGCTCAGGTTTCACTGGCCTTCGGTGTCAATGATCTTGACGGCACCGTTGTTGAAGAGAAGATCGGCCATGATGCCGGTGCCACTTCGCCACAGTCACAGACAAAAGAGGGTATCATCCGCCTGATCAGAAAAGCGGGAAAAACCCCTGTTGAGCGCGACACACTGTACCACCCGATTCGCAGTTTCTGATGCGGCTTTGCAGTGCCACCGCCAAATCTGATGCTCCGGAGTTTCTGCTGCATGCCGTTGACCCGAGCTCCCTCCATAATTCCGTGCGCCGTTTGTACGCCTTGTTCACTATTTATGCAAAGACCTGCCCTGTGCCGTTACCCGCTCCCGGGTTAATTATAACTCCGGAGATACGCAACCAGTGCCAGTGCTACGTGCCGATTGACGAGGTTTCCCCGGTCTTTTATCGCTTATACCGCTCTGCTCTGACCTATCCCCCGATTCTCTCCAGCACTCCATTCCATAACGCCATGAGTTGGGCCGATGTTTTTGTCACCCTGCCTCAGAATGCCCAGTTCAGCGCTAATCCAGCGCGTCTCCTGGAAGCTCTGATGTCCGACCGCTCCCTGCTGATAGAATTTTTGTTTGCCTCCTTCCTGCCCTCACGCTTCTATAACGGATTTTGCCGGTATCCGGGGCAGCAGGAATTTATCAGAAAATGGCTGATGGAGAAAAACATGAAACCGGTATGCTGTCTGGATGCCGCGTGTGGAACGGGAGAAGGGACATATGATCTGGCCTTCATGCTTGCAAAGTTGGGGTTTTCGCCTGAAGAGCTTCTCATTGATGGCTGGACGCTCGAGCCGTTGGAAGTCTGGTCAGCGGCAACGCGTCGTTTTCCGCACGACCGGCGGCGCGAAATCACGCTGAGAAAAACGACTTCACCCCTCATGGAAAACAATTATATGCGCCGTATCATGTTCAGCTGCCGGGATATATTGAGCCCGGTATCACGTTCGGCTTCTTCTGCCGTTGGTGAACAGCGCGATTTCAACATTATCCTCTGCAACGGCCTGTTGGGTGGTCCGATTCTTCATGAAAAAGAGGAGTTAGAGCTGGCGATCGGCAACCTTGCGGAGTTGCTGGCTCCGGGCGGAATGCTGCTTGCTGCAGACAGCTTCCACGGCGGGTGGAAACAGCAATGCCCGCAGTCGGAACTGCGGGCATTATTTGAGAAACATCACTTGAAATCGAGTGAGGCTGGAGAGGGGATCGGAGGACTAAAACCGTATCAATAGGCCGCCCCAGGTCAGGCCGCCGCCAAAGCCCATGGCAAGGATCAGGTGACCCGGTTTGATCGTGCCGTTGCGCAGATTTTCATCGAGCACCAGCGCCACAGAAGCTGCAGAAGTGTTGCCGCACCGGTCGAGATTGAGCAGGAAGCGTTCCTTGGGGAAACCACTCTTTTTTGAGATGAAGTCGATCATGCGCACATTGGCCTGATGAGGAATAATGTAGTCAAGATCTGCCGGAGTTATCCCGGCTTTGGCACAGAGTGAATTAATAATGTCGGGAATGACATCGGTTGCAAATATATAGACCTGTTTGCCGGCCATCTGGAAATAAATCTCCCTGGCCTCTATCGTCGCAGCTGAAACAGGGCTGCGCGAACCGGATGAGGGGACCTGAATCAGCGGCCACCCCTTGCCGTCACTGCGCATATAGGTATGCTGCACGCCGTTTTCGGCATCACCACCGCTGCTTAAAATAGCCGCACCGGCGCCGTCGCCAAAGAGCGGGCAACTGTTTTTATCATTAAAATCGAGAATTTTAGAGTAGGTATCGGCACCGATCGCCATGACGGTCTTGTATTTTCCGCACTTGATGAAGTTGTCGGCGATTTCAAGCGCATAGACGAAGCTGGAGCAGACGGCATTGATATCGAAGGCAAAGGCGTTTTTCGCGCCGATATTCTCCTGGACAATACAGCCGGTAGAGGGAAGGCTCATATCAGGAGTTGACGTGCCGACAACAATGCAGTCGATTTCGGAGGCGTTAATGCCGGCGGCCTCCAGAGCATTTTTTGCGGCAATTGTGGCAAGGTCAGAGGTCGCCTGATCTTCGTGGGCAAAGCGTCTCTCGCGGATGCCGGTGCGACTGAAAATCCATTCGTCCGCATTTTCTACCAGATAGTCAAAATGACTGTTGGGTATGACCCGATCCGGCAGGCATGAGCCGCTTCCGATGATTTTTGAAATTATCATTTTTCCCCCGATGTTTCTCGAACAGGCTGCGCGGATTTTGTTTTAATTAATATGGGCACCATTGCATAAAATAACGTCGTTTGTCAAGGAGGCAGCTTTGATATCGGCCTACCGTTCCACTTTAGCCCGGAGTATATCGACAACAGAAAACGTCCAGACCAGAAAAAATGCTGCCAATACCGCTTTACCGAAACCGGTGCTGTCATCAAGCGACTTCATTACTTCAGTCGGCGTTATGCTGATTGCACCACCGGCTATCTGTGCAGCGATCAGCGGTGAAAGCCCCCGCAGCAGAACGAAAAGTCCAAGCACCAGTATCAGATTGACGATCACGATTATAATCCCGCCGATGGTCTTGCGCCCGAGATAGAGCTGCCCGAGTCCCGGCAGTACCAGGGCAGAAAGCAGCAGTGCCGATATTTTTCTGTTCACGATCAGTTTCTCCTCTTTGTACCGGACTGGAAGTTTCTGTTTTGACTTTGGGAGCGCATTAAGGCATAGTAAGCACACTTTTACCCTGTACTAATGGGAGCATTACGATGGTTTTAATAGCAAATATTCTGCTGGCGCTTGCCAAGCTGGTTGAGTTGGCAAGCGGGTTGCTGACGCTTTACAAATATATTCTCCTGGCAAGTGTTATTGTCTCGTGGGTTAATGCCGACCCCTACAACCCCCTGGTCAACTTTATCCACCGTGTTACGGAACCGGTACTGAGGAGGATCCGTCAGCATATGCCTGATACCGGAATGCTTGATGTGTCGCCAATTGTTGCTTTTGCGGCAATATACGTGCTTCAGATTGTCCTGTTTGATACCGCCTATCATTACCTGATTAGTATGAGTATGTCCCTTAAGATGGGGCCGTAACGTATCGCATTCGCTGTGTACCTGATTCAGGGCCGCACTTTTTGCCGAGCATAAAACCGCAAAAAAAAACCCCGGAGAATATCCGGGGTTTTTCGGTTCTGATTGGAGCCTGAGCTTAAATTCTTGTTACGTTCGCGGCCTGAAGCCCTTTCGGACCCTTTGTTACGTCAAAAGTTACTCTATCACCTTCTGCAAGGGATTTGAAACCTTCGCCTGCGATTGCGGAGAAATGGCAGAATACATCTTCGCCACCTTCCTGCTCAAGAAATCCAAAACCCTTGCTGTCATTAAACCATTTTACTGTTCCGTTTACCATGTGCTTACTTCTCCTGATTCTTCTTAATGATTTTACCCGGATATATCCGAATTTTCAACAAGCTATCAGTTACCATAACACTCTGTCAAGCAAAATAAGTTATGATCAATCTTTTTTTTGATAATTTCCTCTGCCTGAGTAAAATGATCACCGCTGCCATCAATCCAGTTAATGGCAACACCATGCCGCTCTATCCTTCGGAACCAGTTTCCCTGCTTTTTGGCGAAATCATGGATTGCACTGTTCAGCTTCTGAAGCATGTCATTTCTCGCTATGGCACCCTGAAGATAGGAACCGACATAGCGGTATTCAAGTCCATAATAATCGAGCCGCTCCCAGGATATGCCGCTGGCAAGGAGACATGCAACCTCTTCTATCAAACCATTCTCAAGACGTTCTTTCAGGCGGGTGGTTATCCTCTGTCGCAACAATTCGCGCTCCCACCTGATGCCAATAACTACGGAATGTACCTGAGGCCGGGGTACAGTCGCAGCATCTTGTGCCAATTCCGCACGGGCAATTTCGATCGCCCGGACCGTACGCTCCCGATCAAGCAGATCAGTGCTGTTGTGCAGAGTCGCTTTGAGACGCCATAACTCCTCTGCCAGATCAGCGTCACTCTTCAGTGCCAGATCACTCCGCAGAGCGTCGTCCTTCGGTACTTCAACCATCCGGTAACCACGCAGTGCTGCATCCAGATACAGACCGCTGCCGCCGCAGAGAATCGGAAGCGCCTTCCGGGTGGAAATGTCAGCTACGGCGCTCAAAAATCTGCGCTGGAACTCAAAGACGCTGAACTCTTCGCCGGCATCCAGAATATCGATCAGATGGTATGGGATCTGACCATATTCGTGGAGATCCTTACCGCTGCCTATGTCCATGCCGCGAAAAACCTGGCGCGAATCAGCAGAAATGATCTCTCCGCCATATTTTTCCGCCAGAGCGGCGGCCAGGCGCGTCTTCCCCGATGCCGTCGGACCGAGTATGGTAAGAATATTGTGAGATATTTCTGCTTCACTCATCATGCAGGCCTCTGTATACGGTTTCCGCAGTTGTCCGGTTGAAGCCCGGTACGGTCATGATATCTTCCACGGAGGCCTCCCTCAGGCGCTGGAGACTGGCGAAATGCCTTAATAGCGTTGTGCGGCGTTTCGGGCCAATTCCGGGAACGCTGTCAATTCCCGATGCAATGCCTTCCCTGCTGCGCAGCTTCCGGTGATAGCCGATAGCGAAGCGGTGCGCCTCATTGCGGACAGCTGCCAGCAGCAGCAGCGGCTTTGAATTCTGGCGCAGCACGACCGGATTCTTTCTACCGGGCAGAAAGACCCGTTCAGCACTTTTTTCTGCCGTTTCTGCAGAAGTGTCATGGCTAACGCGGCTTTTGGCCAGCGATACCAGATCAAAACTCCCTGACAGCCCAAGTTCGGCAAGTATCTCCTGCACGGCATGCAACTGGCCTACCCCGCCGTCAACAATGACAAGATCAGGCCCGCTCTCTTTGTCATACGTTTCGGCACGAAAGCGTCGCTGCATAATCTCCCGGAGCATGGCAAAATCATCCTGACCTTCAACGGTTTTGATGCGGTAATGGCGATAGCTGCTCCGGTCAGCCATGCCGCCGGTGAACACGGCGCAACTGCCCACCGAAAAACGGCCCTGAATGGTGGAAATATCATAGCACTCAATCCGCCTGGGAAGCCGGCTCAAATGGAGCAGCCGGGAGATTTCGGCCAGAACCGCTGCAGCGGTCGCCTGTTCGTCACCACGCTCCCGGTATGCAGAGGCGGCATTTTTGCCGGCAAGGGCAACCAGTTCCCGTTTGGTGCCGCGCTGCGGGAGGGTAAGCAGCACCTTGCTCCCCTTCAGTTCGCCGAGCAGCTCGGCCAGTGTTCCCCCTTCTTCAATGGCACGCGGGAGAAGTATCTCTTCAGGAATAAAAACCGTGCCGGTGTAATACTGCAGCAGAAATGCCGAGATGGCGGCGGCATCGTCCAGTTCCCAGGAAAAGGAGAGCTGATGGGTGCCGGAGAGGACTCCGGCACGAATAAAGAGCAGCGCAATTTCAATGCTGCTCTCATTTCGATAGAAGCCGACGACATCACTGTCGCCGCCGCGCAGTACGACTTTCTGCTTCTCGACGGTCACTTCAATTGACCGGAGCAGATTGCGCCAGCGGGCGGCCTCTTCATAGAGCATATGCTCTGAGGCATCGTTCATGCGCCGCTTGAATTGTGCAACAAGCAGCCGACCTTTCCCCTCAAGAAAAAGCATCGCGCCCTCGACCAGAGCAGCATACGCCTCCCGCGTAATCAAGTGATGGCAGGGCGCGCTGCACTGGCCGATCTGGTGGTAGAGGCAGGGGCGCTTGCGGGACATGCAGGCAGCGAGCGGGTAGTGACGGAGGGGAAACATCCGGATCATCTGGCGAAGGACATCCCGTGCGGCAGAACCGGAGGAATAGGGGCCGAAATAACGAGCCCCGTCATGAGGGCGCTTACGAACGACCGTAAAACGTGCAAACTCCTCCTGCGGATCAATGCGCAGAGAAAAATAGGTTTTGTCGTCTTTGAGATTGAGGTTGTAGCGGGGGTGGTGCTGCTTGATAAGCGTGTTTTCAAGGAGCAACGCCTCTTTTTCCGTGTCTGTCAGCACAACCTCAATATCGACAACCTTGGCCATCAGAAATTTGATTTGATAGCGCGCATCGCCAGCCTGTTTAAAATAAGAGCGCACCCGCTGCCGGAGATTGCGAGCCTTGCCGACATAGATTATTTCACCGGAGGCATCCCGCATCAGGTAGACGCCGGGAGAGGACGGAAATTGCTGAACCTTGTTTTCGAGAGTCATGGAGGACATTCTACCTGTTTGCCTCCGGAATGTGAAGAGGCATCCTTTACGCAGGATCTGCCCTTTTATAGATTTGCGCGAGAAAAGGAATGAGAGGCGCGGTAGAGGCTCAGGTAACCCGATTAAAAAGGAGTGCCAGCTACCGTTATTGGCACAGCGGCCTTAACCGGCGCAACCACGACAAACTGATGGCAGAAAAGGTCAGCTTATAGGTGCCGGCTGCCGGCGTCTGGGTGCCGGGGACAACGGTCGTTGGTGTGGTCAGTTTATGTCGCCTCTGCGAATGCCGCAGGCACCACCGCCGGCAATTGTTGCGGTAGTTGCTGGCTTGGCTACATACCCTGTACTGCTGTTGCCGCCGCTGACGAAGCGTCCGGCGTTGCTGGTTAAATTGGGGCTGTTCATGGTGGTTGCCAGCGCCGTCGTTGCACACACAAGTACGGCAGCGAGTGCTGAGATAATCTGCTGTTTCATAACCGGTTCCTCCGGTACTATTTATATGCTTGCTATATAAGACACTTTTTCATATCATAAAATCAGATTATCTGATTCTGGGAGGTACTCATGCAGACAATTACCGCAACCGATCTTTCCCGCAATTTTCGCGTCATGCTCAATCGAGTCGAATTCCAGCACGAAGAGTTGTTAATCGTTCGCAATAATTTCCCTGTCGCCCGGCTTATTCCCGGCCCTGCAACCATGACTGCCGCTGAAGCATTTGGCGACCTCTATCGTACTCTGCCTGCGGATGCGGGTAAAACCTGGCTTACCGACAGTCGCCTTGACGATAACTGTGACAGCGAGGTGCGTGATCCATGGGTTTCCTGATTGATACCTGTATCTGGATTGATGTCGAGCAGGGAAACCTTGCCCCTGCTGATATTGTTGCCGTCACCGGAGTAGAGCCGGTCTATCTCTCTCCGGTCACCATCGCCGAGCTGAAATTCGGTGCCGAATGTGCGGCAACACCGGCGATCCGCCAGCAACGCCTGGCTTCGCTTGCCAGAATACGGGTTAAACCGGTTCTGCGGATTGATGAAACCACCGGAGAAATCTTTGGTTCGCTTGCCGCTCAATTGAAAGCCGGTGGAAAGAATCCGCGGCCCCGCATACAGGATCTCTGGCTTGCCAGTCAGGCGGTTCAGCATGGTTTTTCGCTCCTTACCCGCAATGTAAAAGATTTTGCTGACATTCCGGGGTTAGTTGTAGTGACGGTGTAATTCTTCAAATGCTGTCAATCTTGTCATCATTCATCATCTGTGCTACCGTATTTTCACCAAAAGTGAGGAGGCGACATCATGCCAACAGCACAAAAAAATCAACTTCAGCACCATTTGGTCGAGACATTCTCTACCCTTACCTCTCCACAAAAACGTGAAGTTATTGATTTTGCGGAATTCGTCGCCAAGCGTGGCAGAGCAACAAAGCCAGTAAAGCGAGCCACCGGTTCACTTGAGGCTCTTTTTGACATCGCGACTGATTGCAAGGACACTGATCTTTCCACCAGGCATGATGAATATCTAACCTAGCGCCAGTTCTTGCAACAGGGCCTTCTATACTCCCAGGCCAATATTCCCTGTAAGATTTCCGCCCAAGATATCTGGTTCAAGTGTCTTATGGCTCAATGTCTTTTTAGCCCCACGATATTCTGCCCATTGCTCAGATTCTGCATTCTTAGCCATCACGAGGATGGGTGTAATAAAATATTCCCAAACTGATTGAGACAACTGCAAAAAACGTTACCGTTATGCCGAAAATTCGCACAATGGCATTGAAGATGCACCAATGGAGACGTTCATTATATCCGCGCATTAAATGCTAACGACGAAATTTTCAGGGTTTTTATCATTTGGTATTTTTCTCAGATAACGGGCATGAAGTTGACCCGCCGTCTTTTGGGCGGATCTAACTTTCTGGTTGGAAATTCGCCTTTCTTGCCTTTGCCTTGCTGCTTTTTCTGTCTTTTTGAATGATTCTGTGGGGATATTTAGTAGCAGCATTTTCTAGGCAAGTTCTACTTTCAAACGTTTTCCAAGTGCCAGAGCTGCCCTTTCGAGAGTCTGTAATGTTACGGAAACATTCCCAGGGTCGAGCAATCTGTCAAGTGCCGAGCGGCTTGTGTGCATTTTGTGTGCAAGTGCAGTTTTTGAGAGATTTGATTTCTGCATCTCCTGCTCAATTTGATACGCGACAACTCGCTTGATTGCTGTGGCCTCCACGTCAGCCAGCAAACCTTCCTCTTGCAGAAAATCGTCAAAGTTTGATCCCGAGTGAATGTTGTTCATTGTTTGTTCCTCCAATAGTTACCGAGTCTTACTGTTGCCGTTTTGAGTTCGTTTAGTGGTGTCTTATTTGATTTCTTGATGAATCCATGAAGCAGAATCATCTGGCTTCCATCGACGGTGAATAAAACCCGCGCTATGCCGTCCGGCAATGATGAGCGGACTTCCCACAGGTTCTTGTCCATTTTTCTGATAAGCGGCATTCCCAAAGGCCAGCCAAGTTGAGCTGTTTTGATGTCTTCACCAATAATTCGCTTATCGTCTCGGGGAAGTCCTTTCAGCCAGTCACGTACCGGCTCATTTCCGGCATCGGTACGATAAAAGTTCACAGTAAGGATGAAATTGGTCTGTTCCACGTCAACAGTGTACCATAATTGGTGCAGCCTTCAACAAAATAATGGCCGGGGCTTGCCCGGCCATTATTAATAGGGAGAATGTCCCTCTTTTCGCCGTGAGGCAGAGGAAACGCCAGTCGCCTACGGGCTCCTTCTGTTTCCTCTGCCTCTCTAAAACCCTCAACTTGCTACTCTCAAGTGAGGTAATAAATCGGGAATTATAATACCACATTAAGCGCAGTTTAAAAAGGTCCACTTCGGGCGAATCTAAACTTTCATTAAAAAGTTTAGATTCATCCAGACGGTATCAATGCAGAGATGATTCGTTCAAATCAAGGCCTGAATTCCCTTACGATCAAGAATATTCAATAATTTTTGTGAAGGGCCGCCGGGGTGTTTTTCACCAATCTCCCATTTCTGAATCGTGGACAAGCTCGTGTTCAGTATAGACGCCATGACCGCCTGGCTAATTCGGTACCGTTCCCGTAGTGATTTTATCTGTTCGGATGAATAATCGGGAACCGGTGGAACACATAGAGTGTCGTAACGCTCCATTGATTGTTTACTAACAATGCCAAGACGGCAAAGGTCGGACGCAGTTTCATGTACAGCGTCAAGGATGCTACTGGTTTGCTTCCTCATCGTTTACCTCCAGTAAGGCACCATCAATAACTGCTTGTCGGATCTGTTCTTCTTTCATGGAAAGAAGGTCGTCGGCAAGTAACTGAAGAGCCTCAAGTTCTTTTGTTGAAATATTCGCCCGTTCGTTTTTCTCAAATCCAAACACGAAAAACCATCGATTATTACGGTTGGTAGCCAACAATGTTCGAACGCTACCGCTTTTGCCTCTTCCCGGCAGTGCAATTCTTTTTTTGTAGACGCCACCACCGAGATCAGCGTCAACAAGTCCCATCACCATCTCTGCTACTGCATGGCATAACAACTTATCGACCAATCCCGCCTTACGAGCCCAACGATCAAATTTTCGGGTTTTGATAATCATGTCGTCAATATAGCACTAAGTGATACCAAGTTCAACTTAATGCTTGATTGAGTCAGCATCTTTCTCCCGACGTTACGCCGTAATCCCCAACATTCATGCAATAAGGGGGGGCATTTGTAAAACTAGCAAAAAAACCTGGTCAGACTGCAATCGGTACCGGGAATGACCTATTGACTTCGTACCAGCCCAGCACGGCGATCTGCTGGGGGGGCTGCGAAGGAGGCTGACAGCTCCACCAGCCACTGCGCCATCCACATAGGCCTTGGTGGTGGCGTCCGTGGTCGCGGTGGGTACACCCACCAATGTAATCATGCGTTTCACTCAAAATCGATATCCTCTCATAACAAGAACGATTATTTGTACTGATTTTGTACCAAATGGTTTCCAAACACTCGACAAGTTACATATTTCCGGAAAGGTTAATTCGCCCATTAATAATGCACGCTGCTTAAAATTAAGGCAGCAGCAAAAAGCGGCACCACTTTAATAATTAAATGATTTAAGTATGTTATGAGTGTATGAGGGGCGGCAAAGTTATTGCATAAACGAGAAGTTTGCCCAATGACGGGCAGACAGATACCAACGGGGGTAGTTCTGTATGGAAGCGATGTCAACGATGACAGGCCTCAAGAGTAGTGCTGATGTGTTGTTTCTTATGCTGGGCGCGGCGATGGTCTTTGCGATGCATGCAGGTTTTGCCTTCCTTGAAGTCGGCACCGTCCGAAAAAAGAACCAGGTGAACGCACTGGTAAAAATTCTCACCGACTGGGCGGTTTCGACCGTCGTCTATTTTGTCATCGGCTTTCCGATCGCCTACGGGATCTCGTTTTTAAAGCCGGCCGAAGAGTTGCTCGGAAAAACGCAAGGCTACGATCTCGTCCATTACTTCTTCCTGCTCTGCTTCGCCGCCTGTATTCCGGCCATCATCTCCGGCGGCATTGCCGAACGGGCCAAGTTCTGGCCACAGGTAACCGCCGGCGCCATCTTTGCCGGGCTCACGTACCCGCTCTTTGAATCGCTGATCTGGGGACAGAACATGTCCCACGTACAATCTCTGTTCAAATCGATCGGCGGTGCCGAATTTCATGACTACGCCGGCTCTGTCGTCGTTCATTCAATCGGCGGCTGGATTGCACTCCCTGCGGTTTTGATCCTTGGACCACGCATGGGGCGCTATGTGCGCGGTAAGTCGCATCCGATTCTGGTCAGCAACATCCCCTTTCTGGCTCTTGGTTCTTGGATTCTCGCCGTCGGCTGGTTCGGCTTTAATGTCATGAGTGCCGGTAATCTGGAAAAGATCTCCGGCCTGGTTGCGGTGAACTCTCTGATGGCGATGGTTGGCGGTATCATTGCGGCGCTTGTCGCCGGCAGGAACGACCCCGGTTTCATTCACAACGGTGCTCTGGCCGGACTGATTGCAGTCTGTGCCGGCAGCGACATCATGCACCCGTTGGGAGCTCTTGCGGTCGGAGCGATCGCCTCGATAATTTTTGTCTATGGATTCCATTTTGAACAGGAAAAACTCAAGATCGATGATGTGTTGGGAGTATGGCCGTTACATGGCGTCATCGGCACCTGGGGGGGGATAGCTGCAGGTATATTCGGCCAGAAATTTCTCGGCGGGATGGGTGGCGTCAGCTTTGTTTCACAACTTGGCGGGAGCGCTCTTGCCGTTGTATTCGCCCTGGCCAGCAGCTTTATCGTCTACGGAGCCCTGCATAAAGCCGTCGGCATTCGCCTTAACCAGGAGGATGAATATAACGGCGCCGATATCGCAATTCACAATATCGGAGCCTATCCGGAAGACAGTATTCGCTGATTGCGGTAATAATTGGGGGGAGTTAAATCCCTTGGGAATTAAGGATGCCTTGACCTGCTAGATCCTGTCGCACAATCGCCTCCAGGGAGGCGTCCAGCATGGCGCGGCGGCAGTCAACACCGTTGATTGCGGCGGTTTTGAGCAGGCGGAAGAAACGGCAGCCACCGAAACAGAGCGGCAGATAGGCACACTCCAGGCATTCATCGTTTTTCCAGACGTCGAGGTTGTGGGATTCGCGGTAGTCGCTGATACTGTCGGCGAGGGTGCTGATGGCGTATTCGGGCCACCCCATCAAGGCGGGACATTTGTAGAGCGAACCGTCATAGTTGACTACCAGGTTGTTGGTCAGTTCGATCATGCAGACACCCATGTGTGGCTTATCCACGGCAAAGCCGCGTCGCAGGGTTTCCTTACGCAGAAAGAGGTGTGCCTCAATCAGCCATGGTTCGCTGCCGATGGCACAAGAGGCGCTGTGCGGATCATGTCCGCCGGATTTTGGATGCACAGGGGAAAATTGCACCGGCCCCAGTTGTGCCGGATCAATACCGGCTTCGAGCAGCGCATCAAACATGGCCGGAAACTCGCGGTAGTTTTCCCGGGTGAAATTACCACCCGGTTTGAGAGTAATGAGATCACAGACAGCACACAGATTGTCCACGATTATTTGAAAACTCCCCTCCCCGGAAACAAAAGGGCGCTGACGATTATGTACCGCCGCCGGTCCATCAAGCGTTATTTGCGCACTACGCAGTCCGAACGGCAGCAACTCCTCCACAACGGCACGGGTTAGCAGCGTGGCATTGGTGACCAGGCTACAGAAGAATTCAGTACCGGCGCTGACTGCTGCCTCCTGCACAGCACCGGCAATGTCCTTGAGTCGCGGGATCGCCATGAGTGGTTCGCCACCGTAAAAGCGGAGTTCCACGTCACGGCCATGCTGGATTTGTTCACGCATTATATACTCGACCAGAAGCCGGGCTGTCTCTTCGCTCATAGCGTGGGCACCGCGAAAGTGATCTTCAAAGCAATAGGGACAGGCGAGGTTGCAATCCAGGGTCAGGACCACCGTTGCCATAAACTTCCCGGAACAGCTATTGGTCTGATCAATCAAATGTATCATGGCTTCCCGCTCTGCCAGCGGGTCGTCTACCCAGAGTTCCAGACGCCGTAGTGTACCTCGATCCGACTCTGATAAAGAGCCGTCTCTGGCAGTGGCAAGAAATTCTTCCGGTACCCTGACCACCGAGCCTTTTCTGGTCGAGTAGAGCAGTACGTAACCGGGACGGTCAGGGTATATTTTCATGTAACGGGAAAGTGGCATAGTTGCTCCAAAAAAAATGGGGAGCATATGCTCCCCATCGCAGGGTTAACGACAGATGCATTAGCTGCGTACGCTTGAAACACCGCCGGTACAGCAGGCACTGACTACTTCCGTATTCTCCACCCCTTCATCCAAAATTTCGATTGACATGAATTTATCCTCCCTGTGGATTGGTACCATTCGGTTAGAATGGCCTTAATCAGGTTTTGATAATAGACAAAGCCGCCAAATTAGGCTATAAGTTTTTGCCCTCAAGCTCAGTCATTGCTATTTCAGGAGTCATTAGTTGCGACGTATCGTGTGTCAAGAACTGCTTTTTGCCCTGCTGGTACTCCTGCTCAGCGGTGTTATGCCTGTTTTTGCCGCCGATGAATCCATTGATGTTCTTGGTTTTGTAGAACCTGAAAAAGCACTTGTATCCACCTACCGTAATCCCCACCCAAGCTCAAAGATTGCCGAAAACATCACAGTCATCACTGCTTCTGATATCGAACGCCTCAATGCCCACACTCTAGCCGAGGTGCTGCAGACTGTTCCCGGCATTGTATTCGATTACATGCGCACCCCAGCGACCTTCAGTGGCTTCAACGTTCAAGGTGCATATGCCTCCTCTGTACTGGTGCTGTTAGATGGAATCCGTCAGAACAGCTATAACGCAGGGTCTGCTATTCCCATCCTGATTCCGGTGCAGCAGATCGAACGGGTCGAGATCATCAAGGGTGCGGCCTCTGCCGCCTGGGGATCTGCGCTTGGCGGCGTGATCAATATCATCACCAAAACGCCAAACCCGGATCGTCAAATGTCCGGAATGGTTTCCGGATCGGTTGGCTCGCAGTTCACCGGTGACTCCCGTGCCGAGCTTAGCGGCACCCTGGATCGCCTTGGTTACTACCTGACCGCTGGAAATATCCGCTCAAACGGTCTTACCCCCAACAGCGCCACCAACATGAATCACCTACACGGCAAGCTCACCTATCGCCTCCCCGGCAGTGGGACGGTGACATTGGGTCTGTCACAGCTTGGCAATCACCACGGTCTGGACGAAGCGGACATGACGTCCAGTCGGGGGATATGGACTCATGATAAAAACGAGTTCCACCGTAGCAGCGGCTATTTCAAGCTCAATCAGCCGTTAGGCAGCGAACTGACCCTTGATGTTAGCGGCAATTTCCTCCGTTTTGATGAGCATTTCTTTTGGGGAGAGCTTGATAACCAAGGTGGAGCAATATTTACCAATGATCTTACTGAACGCGCTACAGCCCGTGACGGTAGTGCCCGCCTGACCTGGGGTGACGGCCAGCGCAATCTGGTAACCGGTGTTGAATACGGCCATGTAAAATCTCGTGGTGGCGACCTGCTCCACTTGCCGCTAAACTACGACCGGAGCTTTGACCATTCGGCAATTTACGGCAACGGCACCTGGACGATCAATCAACTGACGATTCTCCCCGGCTTCCGTCTCGACAAGACCGGTATATCCGGCGATAAAACCAGCTATACTCTCGGCGCAACCTATCAACTTGCCGAGTCCACGACGCTGCGCGGCTACTACGCAGATGGTTTCAACCTGCCGCTACTGGGCTATTCTACCGATCTTCAACGGATTAAGACGTCCCAGCTCGGTTTGGAGAGTGGTGCAATTCCCTATCTTTGGCTGAAGGGCACCTGGTTCTTCAACACCTTGCGCGATAGTCAGTCTGCAATGCTTATAACCACCAATCAGGATCGTCAGGGGTTTGAGCTTGAAGCCAGCACCACCCCGGTTTACAACGTGTCGCTCACCAGCGGCTATACCTATCTGTACGCAAAAAACAGTGATACCGGGGAACGGTTGCAGACCGACAGCAGCCAATCAGTCCCTCCCCATCTGGTGAAACTGGCACTACATTACAATAACTCCGAGAACGGACTGCGCGGTGTGCTAACCGGTAACTATGCCTGGTGGAACTCATCTCCCAGCCTTCCGGCTGCAAGCAACGGCGTAATCTGGGACTTGCTTCTGAACTGGAAGTTGAGCCCAGTTCATGGTCTGTCGCCGGAACTGTTCCTCTCCGGGCATAACCTCTTTAATGGCGTACAGACTACCAATAAAGATTTATACACCAATCCAACCCGCTGGTTCGAAGGCGGACTCCGGGTGAACTTCTGATGCGGCGCCTGGTCCTGCTGATAGTCGCCCTGGCGACCCTGCTCCCCTCGCTGGCACAGGCCTACGACGTGCTGATACTCCAGAGCCGCCGTGATCCTGCCTATGAAGAGGTGTTGAGCGGGTTCCGCAGCGGCCAGAGCGTGTCGCAGCGGGTGGTCGTGCTGGCTGACTACGCCGAAGTTGATGTGGTCCGCATCGTGCGTGAGGATCGCCCCCGCATGATTCTCGCAGTGGGTGATGCCGCCGTGACGGCAAGCCGCACGGTGAGGAACCTGCCGGTGGTCTCGGTACTGGCGCTCGGCATCCATAACAAAAAGCATGCCACGTCCAACCTCACCGGTATCAGCATGTTTGCTCATCCGGAGCAGTATGTCAGTCTGTTCAAAAGTATGAAGATCCGGCGGGTCGGCGTGGTCGGCGATGCGGAAAAAAGCGGCTGGTATCAGCGACTGGCCAGTAAAACGGCACGTGAGGCAGGGATTGAGTTGGTGACCCGGGAAATATCTGCACCTCACGAAACAGTTGCACAACTTGAAACACTGGCCGGCAAGGTTGATGCGCTCTGGATGCTGCCGGATACGACTGCGGTAACCCGTGAAACGTCCGAAGCATATTTCCGCTTCGGCCAGCAGAACTCTGTGCCGGTGATCTCGTTTGCGCCAAGTTATCTGGGACTGGGCGCTGCAGCTGTGCTGGAAATAGACAGGGTTGCCATGGGCAGGCAGGCTTTTGCCCTGGCTGCGAAACTTCTCAACGAAAGGAGCACCATCCCGCCGGTCGAACTTTCCAAAGTGGTAACAGTCAGGACCAATCCCGTTGTTCTACAAAGAATGGGGCTTCCTGTTAAGCTTATGTCACTTCAGCCACAGAGTTATCCCCCCCCCCTCTAACGCTCCGAGATAGCCTTCAGGGGCTTCCAGAGGCGTATTCACATGCGCCAAAATCTGCTGCCCCCTCCTGATCCTCACATGCTGAAACGGATTGCAACGGGCTGGACTAACAACGGATGGATTATGCGCTAACTAGCTTGTTTTATGTTGCATTTCAAATACTGGCAAACCTTGTTTGAGCTCCTCACATACCGTTTCTTTCGTTGACAATAGTACAGAGAAGTGCTACTCAATACGCATTTTACCTGTACTCTCCATCTGCTCTCCGTACGTCGTCAGTTGCGTGTCCGGCCAAAAGAGGTCAATTAAAGTGATTTTATTGAGATTATGCCACTACATCCTCCCCCGGCTCATGGTCGTCGTGATCTTAATTTCTTCTCTGATCGCGTCTCCGGCGTTCTGTCAGGACACGGAGGACTCTCAGCTTTTTATTGCCGGCTTCAACGCCTACCAGCAGAAAGATTACGCATCTTCAATTGAAAAAATGAATGAGGTGTTGCAGAAACATCCCGATACTCCACTCAGGGATATGGCGCTTTTCTGGCTCTCCCGCTCCTATTTTAAAGTGGGCAACCAGCAGGAAGCTGCCCGCTATCTTTCTCAATTTTCCAAAGAATATCCTGATAATCCGCTCAAAAGTACTGTTGAGGACGAACTGCTCGCCCTTACGGCTCGCTTTGAAAAGGGCGAAAAACTGGTCGGCGGACCACCTCCGGTCAGACCGCCTGACCTCCTGGCGGCCCAGAAAATAAAGGCCCAAAAAGAACTGGCCGCTGCTGTTGAAGCTGAAGAGGCGAAACGGGCTGCCGCTGCGGCGGAATCAGTTCGTGTCACTGCGGCTACTGCTGAGCAGGATCGGATAGCTCTGGAAGCTGCCTCACGGGAAAAAGCCGAGCAGCAGAAAGTTGCCGCTCTCAAAGCTGAAGAGTCCCTCAAAATCACGCAGCAGATTCGCATGGCTGTACTGGCATCAGAGCAGGAGATGCTGGCTGCTGCAAAGGCTGAAGAGTCAAAACTGGCTGCTGCGGTGGCAGCTGAAGAGAAGAAAGAACAAGAACGTCTGGCCGTTTATAGAGCAGAGCAGAATCAACTGGCTGTTCTCAAGAATAAAGACTCCCAAAGGGCACCGGTACAATTTACCGAGGTGACTGCTGATGCTTCAAAACGGGCATATCGTGAGAAAGCAATCAGCGAGTATAAATCCATCATTGACAAGTACCCTGCCTCTGCTGCTGCAGTTACTGCAGCAGCAAAGCTCCGTGAGCTCGGCATTGTCACCGCTTTACCCCCTGCATTTGGTGAAGCATCCCCGCTTGAAAATACCCAGGTTTTACGGTTTGAAGTTGTTCAATTCGCCGCCTTTGAGTTTAATCTCCTTGCCCGCCCGGAAACGTTTACTGCCGGACGACAGTTTGAGGTACCATTTGAAGTCATAAACCGGGGTAACGGTGTCGATTCATTCTATCTTGATTCGGCATTCCCTGCTGAATTTGGCGCACGCTTTGCCTCAACCGCATTTCCCGGCGGTGCAATCAACCAGACTCCTGAACTTGGCCCGGGCGAAACATTTAAAGGCTCTCTTTCCTTTGTCATTCCGCCAGCCAGTATTGACGGCCTGCGCATAACGTACCCGGTTAAAGTGGCGTCACGATTGGCTGCAGAAGCGAGCCAGTCACGTGAGGTCAAGGTTATTACCTCTGCACCGCTCCTCCGCGCAATTCTGCGCACAGAGAAAACCAGGCCACTTCCGGGAGACAAGGTGTTGTATCGCATTGCAATCCTTAACGCAGGTTCGGATGCTGCGCAGGATGTTACTTTCCGCGTTAACTTCCCGCCACAGTTTGAGCCGGTCGATTACGTGGCGGCCGGTTTCAGGCAGGAGATGAAATCAGCACTTGTCGTTGACGGAATGCAGGTAAAATCGGGGGAAAGCCGCGAATTCTCCGTCGCTTTCCAGCTTAAGGATGATTCTTTGGCGGGCCAGGAACTTTTGGCACGCGTTGAGCTGATTAACACTATTCAAAAAACCGCTGCCGCCTTTGTTTCTAATACGGCCTATGTGGAACCGCAGCGAAGTATACTCGTTCGCACCGGTTCAGAGCGTCTGGTTGCCTTTCCCGGTCAGACAATAGCGGTTCCGTTTGTTGTTACCAACAAGAGCAATATCCGGGAAAAATATAAGATTGTTTCCGTCGTTTCCGGCCTTCAGGAAGCGGTTATTTTCCACGACATCAACCGTGACGGCATCAGGCAGGCAGGTGAACCGGTTATTACTGAGATTGGCCCGTTGGCGCCTCATGAAGAAGCGAGTGTCGTAGTAGAAATCAAAACAGCAAAGCGCGCAATTGATGGCAGTCAGGACAGTGTCAAGGTTTCATTTGTATCAGAAGGGGACCCTGCCAGTGCTGCATCAGGGGCGACTCAGCTGACCTATTCGAGACCTGTTTTAAATATGGCCATGTCGGGGCGTGATGGTCGGCTTAAGCCCGGTGACGTAACCTCCTTTGATTTGGTAATCGCAAACCAGGGCTCTAATATAGCGCGTATAGTAGAGCTGCAGAGCGTCTGGCCGGAACAGTTGGAGCTTATGGCTGCGGATCCTGCAACCAGTGTTGTCAGCAACGGGGCGATTGTCTGGCGCTTTAAGGAACTGGGAGCCGGAGAGAAACGCAGCATCAGGGTTTCATTCAGAGTCAAGCCGGGCATCGGAGTTGGCACCGCTATCCAAGTCAAAAATATTCTGACCTATGAAGACCGACTGGGGAACAGGTATTGATATGGCACATTATGCACTCCGAACGATAGTCACCATGCTCCTTTTTTGCTCAGTACCGACCTCCCGGGCTCAAGAGCCTCCGCGGAACGCCCCCCAGGCTCCTGCACAAAAGTATCTGCTGTACGCTCCTCAGCCCGTGACTACCAGGAACGCGTCTCCCGCGCAGGAAGGCATCATCGTTCAGGAAATTGATGTTAAAAAAGGTGATACACTGTATGATCTTTCCCGTAAGTTCAGCGGTCATGGCATGTATTTCCCCCAGATACTTCTGTTTAACTCGATTCATAATCCAAATCTGATTTACCCGGGGAACAAGCTCAAAGTTCCGCTAACCCACCATGCCGACAACGATGAAAACGCTGCTTCAAAGCCGGTGGAGAAATCAGACAAAGCTAAAGCAGCTGGCGTAAAAAAAACCCGGCCAGAAATGAAAGCAACCGCTCCAGCACGTCAGTCGACTGCTACGCCTCAAAATACGGAGATTTCACTCAGTGAATTGAGAGCGCCTGAAACGGCTAAAAGTACCAAAAGTACACACAAGAATAAACCAGTACTCCCGGCCAGGAAAAATACTGTATCAGAAGCGTCGGCTGTGCCGAAGCTTTCCGCTCCTCTCCCTGCATATTATACACGTCAGGTACCAACAATCCCCCCTGCTGTTAATGCCGTTTCGAACCAGAAGCTTTTTGAAGCGGCGGTAAAGGCATATCGAGTTGATGATTGCCGTACTGCTCTTGAGCTGCTGGATCGCTACCTCCTCAACAATCCTGATTCGCCGCTTGCTGCAGACGCAAATCTTTATAAAGCAGAATGCTACATGAAATTATCTGCTCAATAAGTTCCACGAGGTTGTTACGTAATGAAAATCTCCCCGCTTGACATTCAGCAGCAACAGTTCAGGGTAAAAACGTTCCGTGGACTTGATCCGGAAGATGTGGATGCTTTTCTGCAATCCATCGCTGGTGAAATGGAAGAGTTGATACGCGAAAACAGTCAGATGAAAGAAGATCAGTCACAGCACAATCGTGAAATGCTCGATATGGCTGAGAAAGAGCGAGAGCTGCGCGATACGCTGCTTTCAGCCCAGCGCGTCATCGAAGAGATGAAAGCCAATGCCCGTAAAGAGGCGGAGTTGATCATTTCTGAAGCAGAGATCAAAGGAGAGCGCATTGTTGCTGATGCAGAACGGCAGTTGGGGGAGTTGATGAGCCGGATTGAAGAGGTCCGCAGGCAGAGGATTCAGTTTGAGATGAGCTTCAAAGGGTTACTTGAAAGTTTCAGCAGACAACTTATCGGCGATGAACTCGTCTGAAAGGGAGTACGTAATGGCACAGGCTAAAACAGGCGACAAGGTTGCCGTACACTACACCGGCAGGCTTGAAGATGGATCTGTTTTTGACAGCTCGGAAGAAACTGCGCACCAACAGCACGATCACGAATGTTGCTGCAGCAGCAAAAAAACCGGAGATGATGACTGCGGAGGCGGTACCCATGGCACCGGACCGATGGAGTTTGTCATTGGCTCCGGGCAGTTGATACCGAAATTTGAAGCGGCAGTCATTGGACTTGAACCGGGAGAGAGCGTCACCGTTTCAATTTCAGCCGATGATGCCTATGGGCAGCGTGCCGAAGAGATGGTTGCAGTTATTGAGCGAAGTGAGATTCCGGCTGATATCAATCCTGAACCGGGCCATCAGATGGAGGTGATTCTCGAGGATGGTTCCCCCTTGCCTGTGCTTGTGACAGAAGTGACGGAGACAACCATTACGCTTGATGGTAATCATCCCCTGGCCGGTCGTGATTTGACCTTTACCATCAGGTTGGTGGAAATCCTGTAGACCGGACCAATCTTGATGTACAAAAAAGGCCGCTGACACTGCTGTTGTCAACGGCCTTTCTTATTGAATGGAATGCGCGCTACTTGCTTCCTGTCGCGACCGTTGAGCCGGCAGACTTCACGCTGAAATCCTTTGCTCCCGCAGGTATATGTGCCAGTACCACGACAAAAGGAATCGACTTACCGGGAGCAACTCCCATGTTCGTCAGTGAGTCACCAAACGGATTGGCCATTGCTGCCTCGATCTTATCGAGGGGCAGGTTTTCCAGCTGCTCTTTTGTCAGCGGGTTACCACCATAGGCGTTCTTGGTGGCAACAATCTGGCCCGTCGCATCAAAAACAGTTACCATTACCTGCAATGCAGCCCGAGGTTTTGCATACTCGTTGAATGCTTCACCGGAAACTACCAGCAATTCTCCTGCGGCGGTATTTGCAACAAAAGCGCTTGTAACGGCTCGCACACTAATTTTACCACTCTCGGGAAGAGCAGTTTCCTTCGGCGTAGAAAGGGAGGTATACCCGAAATAACCAAGAACGACAATTGCCAGCAGTGCAGCGGCCGCAATCAGCATACCAAACAACGGGCTCTGCTTACGACGTGATGAAATCGAGAGTGGTGGCGGCTCCTGCTGCCCCTTGGAAGCTGCTTCCCCAAGAAACATATCTTCCTCTGTTTTGCCGCCCTCTGCGCTGGCAGAGGTCTCATCCAGAGGAACAGACTGTATCTCCTGAGAAAGTTTCAGGTCATTCTGACTGACCTGTGGAACAGAAACAGACGTAAGTTCATCGCCAAAATCAATTTCTCCCCCTTTGAACGGCGCATCAGCAGGCGTCTCAAAAGATGGCTGATTACCACTGGTACTGCTTGAATCCTGTTTGCTCATATCCTTTTCTTCGACAAAGCCGGTATCCTCGAAATCAAAGAAGAAATCGCCGGGCTCAGTTTCCTGCGCGGTTTTGACAACGGATCCGTTCAATTCATCGTCTGAAAAATCAAACTCACTACCACCACCAGCAGCAGTGGAGACAGGCGCAGATGAATGGCCGCTTTCAGCGCCAGTCAGTTCATGCTCTTCAGTATCAAATGATATTCCTGATACATCAAAAGGAGATGATTCGAGCGAAGTGAAGTCGATTGCTTCGCTCTCGGGAGGGGTCTCTCCGAAAACAATTGGATCAGCGGCAGGAGCGGGAACCACATCCGCAGTGGAGCTCCACTCTTCGCGAGGTTCAGTGGGGGGCTCGCCAACTGCAGCAGGGGGAGACAATTCCGCTAAGGCCACCGCGGATGGCAAAGAGACGCCTTCCGGCACCTCCTTGCGCACAGTAAAAACATGTTTGCACCTGGTGCAACGGACTTTGACACCCTTATCTGTGACTCTGGAATCGTCCAGTCGAAACCTGGTCTGGCATTTTTCGCATTGGATTATCATCTGCGACTCCTTGATGATGACAGCATATGGTGGGCAGCTACCAGCAAAACTATCTGAAATAACGATTGTCCTATATCAGAAAGCGAAGAGGGTGTCAAATCTTTACGCTGAGATATTTCGACTATTTAGTCCGGTTTTGCCTGCATATCGGGGCAATCTGGCAAGAAATGCAGCGGCTCATATCTTTGCCGTCACAGCCGTCACTGATGCCGAGATGAGCCAGAGAAAAATCATATTTGACCGGATCAGCAGGATCAAAACTGCTCAGCGCGGCGGTAATTTCCTGAGCCATGCGCCAGTCTGCCGAGTTGCGTCTGGTGAGACCGAGATAGCGGCTGATGCGGCTGATATGTGTATCAACCGGTATTATCAGCTGGGCAGGAGCTATACCGTTCCAGAGGCCAAGATCGATACCATCGGTCGGGCGAACCACCCAGCGCAGCAGCATGCAGAGCCTTTTACAGGCGCTGCCGGATGCGGGAGCAGGAAACAGGAAAGGAAGGTAGGATTCGGGCGGGATACCTTCTGAACCGAAGACAGCGGAATAATCGAGCGCCAGGGCGGCAGCGGTATAGTGGTTCAAAGAGGTGCTGACGTCGCGATCTGTTGCAGAATGACCCTTCAGAAAAAATGCCTGTACACTGCCGGCCTGTCTCACCATCTGCTGCAGTGCCGAAAAGAGTGCGCAGAGGTCACGGCCATCGTTAAAGCGGTGTTTGAAGCGGGAGAAGGTGCGTAAGCCGCTTCCGGGGTTGAAATGCTCAATAAAGTTCCTCGGCGACCTGCCGAGTTCGGAAAAAACCGTCTCCAGCGTGCGAAGGATAATGGCTATTGAGCCATAGGCAAATGATGACGCAATTACCGCTGCAATCTCCTGATCCAGCGGATCGTGATAACGATGACAGAAAGACAACGGGTCATTGTCCAGATGCAGGAGCGATCTGGACGCATAGAGAGCGTCCAGCGCTGAGCGAATGTCAGACATCCGCCTCTCTCAGAAACAGGGCGGCGTCCTCGGGAGACGTCGGGTTGATAAAAAAGCCGGTACCCCACTCAAATCCGGCCATCTGTGTCAGCCGTGGCACCAGTTCAATGTACCAGTGAAAATCATACACCAGAGAATTCCAGTGGTCAGGCTTGCCGGGGCGCCGATGCATGGGCGGAGCGGTATGCAGGATGAAATTGTAGGGTGCATCGCGCAGTACCATTTTGACCCGCAGCAGCATATCTTTCATTGCCACCGCCAACTCAGCCAATTGAGCGTCATTCATCAGAGCGAAATCATGGCTATGACGCTTCGGGTAGAGGCGCAGCTCAAAAGGCGAACTGGACGCATAAGGCGTCAGCGTTACAAAATTGGAAAACTCTTTCACCACACGAACCCCTTCGCGCAGCTCGAACTCAATCAGGTCGCAGAAAATACAGCGTTCCTTATCACTGAAATAGGTGCGGGCAACCTTCAGCTGGGTACTCGCAACCGGCGGCAGGAGCGGCACTGCAATAAGCTGGCTGTGAGAATGGTGCAGCGACGCGCCGGCTCGAATGCCATGGTTTTTGAACAGCACCATGTAGCGAAAGCGGATATCGTTCCTCAAGTCAAGATAGCGATGCCGATACGCCGTCAGAACATCCGTTATCTCATGGGGAGTCAAATCAGCAAGGGTGCGATTGTGGTCAGGGGTCTCAATGATCACTTCATGCGCACCGATGCCGTTCATGACGTCATACATGCCGTAACCGTGATTGTTGAGTTCACCCTCAACCCGTAGAGCAGGGTATTTGTTGGGAATAACCCGTACCCGCCAGTTGGCGGCGTTCGGCACGCCGTTCGGGCGAATAGCGAAAATCTCCGGCGGGGTTTTATCTTCGTTGCCATAACAGAAAGGGCAGGCGATCAGGCCGCTCTGTTCCGGAACTACTTGAAAATCACGCGGTCTCCGGCCGCGCTCCGTGGCAATGATTACCCAGTGCAGCTTTATCGGGTCCCAACGCAGTTCTGACATGTATCCTCCAAAAAGCCGTTCAATGTTCGTGGTTCAATGTTCGTGGTTTCAACCTTGAACCTTGAACCTTGAACCTTGAACTATATCAACCAATTATCCAACTCAATTTCCGCGCCTGCATAATAGAGCATCAGCGGGGTGTCGCTTGGCCAGCGGCCGATTTCCTCGTTATCACGGATCAGAATTATCGAAACAAACAGCTTGCTTCCCGCCGTCAGCTTGATGCCGCTCAACGGAATCCTGATCTCACAGGTTTTTGCGATCTTCCAACTGCAGTAACAGTTGGTCGGCAGCCATGCGCCATCGTTCTTGACCAGCAAAAGCCCTTCATCGCTTTTCATCTGCAGCGGCAGACGGTAATCCCGATCATAGATCAGGTGGATATTGAGTAGATCATCTTCCTTCAGTAACCGGGAGAGATCCTGAACTCCATCAATTCTAAAGAAGAGCGATTTCTCGTTAAAGCCATAATAGAAGCTCTGGAGCATCCGGTCGGACGAGTGCATGGCCGAGCCCTGGCGGGTAAGGTCATACAGGCCTGCCGCCAGCCATTCAAAGTAGTCGCTGATCCTGCCGCTGATCTCCGGGGCGATGTATGCGGCCGGCTCCCGGACCAATCCTGCCGGATTCTTCTTCTTGATCGGCTCCAGCAGCTCGCGGGGCGGGTCCTGTCCCAAAAGCCGATAGATGTTCATCAAGTGCTGGCGGAAAAGCCGGTCAAACCGGTCGCTGTGCGGTGAAAAATGATCGTCTCCATACCACCAGAACCAGTCACTCCCTTCGGCGGCGTAGAGGGATCGGCAGATCATCTCGGCAGTGGCGTCCTCAGAGGGTTCTCCGCTTTCAAGAGCCGCCGCAACGAGTGAGTTGGCGGATACAGCCGCCTCACGGGCGCGGGCAATCAGGTCCCAGGCGAGGTTCTCCTCCGGGTGACCGATCCAGATGGCGTAATTGCCGTTTATCCATGAACCGGGAAAAATCGTATGCAGGCGGCCTTCAAAAGTGGTATCTTTCAGCACGTCGCTACAGGTCGTCAGACGCAGCGTGGCTGATGAGGCAATTCCCTTGTACATCCCCTGGAGAAAGTCATAGGCATTATCGGGATAGTACTCCCAGGCATTTTCACCATCAAGGATAATCGATACAACCCGGCCGTCACCGCCCAGGCTGGACCTGATGCTGTCCAGGCGCCCGCACAGATCAGTCACCGCCCTCCCTGTTTCCCACTGCGAATAGGTAAAGCCGATCAAGTCGGAGAGCTGATGGTCGCGGAAGAATGTCCCGATTTCACCGTGACTGCTGCTGTAGCGCCAGGGTCGATACAACCGCTCTTTACCCACACCTAGTCCGCCATCCATGCTTTTCTCAAGAATCTCTTCATCTGTCGCAATCCAGGTAATGCCGCTCCCGGCGATGAGCGTCAAAACCTCGTTGCTGACAGAGCCCTCGGAAGGCCACATCCCGGTTGGATTGAAGCCGAATATCTTCCTGAAATAGGCGATCCCGCGCCGGATCTGTGCGCGGGCGTCCTCGGGATGACAAAACCCGGCAAGCGGAAGTGTCACCTTCGGCATGGCGGTTTGAGCCATTTTCTGATCACAGAGCAGCGGCAGAATCGGATGATAATAGGGGGTCACTGACAGTTCGATACGCCCCTCTGCATGGAGGCGCTGATAGAGCGGCAGTATCGCCTGCAATACTTCCCGCTGAGTTGAAAAAAGCAGGTTTTTATCGGCGGCAGTAAAGTTTTCACCCTTGGCGACCAGGGCAGCAAAAGCAGGATACCTGCGCCTGGCCGCCTCGCCTGTCCAGGCGAGGAAGAACCACACCTGTAAATCGAGCAGATCCTGATCGCTGAAATGTTTGACCCGTTCAGCGGCACTTCCCGGTTTCCCTTCACCCGCCATATAGAGCAGTTCAAGATAGCGATTGGAAGGTTCAATCATATGCTGCCGGTTTGCGGAGAAAAAGTTTTCCAGCACGAAGACACGGTCTTCAAGGCTCAGTTCTGACGGAGTCGCCTTGCCTTTCTCAAGGAACGGATCAACCGCAGTGCCTGAGGCGTACTCCAGAAGCTGTTCAATCAGGGAAGGGACGAGATTGAAGACCGCCCTGGCGCCGGGCGTATCTTCTACAATGGCCGGCATATCAAAATAATCCTTGATGCCGTGCAGATAGGTCCAGGGGAGAGCATATTCATTTTTCAGCGGATCCTTGTAAAATGGCTGATGCATATGCCATACAATGACCACGTCGAGCGGTTTCTGCATAATGTGGTTACACCATCTCCTTTTTCCACTGTAAAATCTTCTTTTGATAGTCCGTCAGCAGCTTCTGGGCTGTTTTCTGCTCCTGTGCTTCGGCGACAATATGGACCACCGGCAGATACTGGTCAGGGAGTATCAGCACCCAATCGGCACCAAAATGTACCTTGATGCCATCTATGAATGTGACCTCCTTGTCGAGACTGTCCTCGCTCATTTTGCGCATGATACCACCCTTCATTTCCCAGGGGCAGGGGAAACTGCTCTGTAGATACGCGCTGCGCGGAATTTCCGAGAGAGATTGAGACAGCGCTGCGCCACTGGAAGCGCTGAGTTCCATCAGCTTTGCAATGGCAAACATGCCGTCAAAGGCCGCCTGAAAGCGGGGAAAGGCAAAACGGCCATCCGTCGTGCCGGTCAGGACGATTTCCGAAGAAGAGGCCACCTCCTGCATGGCTCGATCCGAGCTCTTGGTGCGGATGACCTGACATCCCTTCTGCTCTGCCATCTGCTCGATGGTCGAAGGGGTTTGCACCGGCACGGCAATGGTGCCTTTCTGGCCGGCTTTCATCAACAGTGAAACAGCCAGGGACAGCAACTCGATGCCGGAGCAGATGGTGCCCTTTTCATCAACAAGCGTAATTGCCTCAGCAGAAGGGTCAAGCCAGAAGCCTGCCTGAGCCCCCAACGATGAAACTATCGTAGAAAGCTGATTCAAGGCCAGCTCTTTTTCTTTGACCTGAACTCCTTTCCCTTCATCAACATATGCATTAAGAGCGATAACAGAGAAGCCAAGCTCATTTAAAAGTTGCGGCAATGTCTGGCTGGCGGGGGAAAAACTGAAGTCTACAACCACAGTAAATGCCGATTTTTTGAGGAGTTCGCGGTCAAGTGCCCGTAAAAATCCTTCCCGATAAAAATCACCGACATTATTGATATCAGTAATAACGCCCGGTTCAGTATGGTGGGCTCGCCGGAAATTTTCCTTAAAAAAAGTGCGCTCGACATTTTTACCCATGCCGCTGGAAAAATCGAGACCGTCACCGTCAAGAAACACAATCTCCAGCTGGGCCGGGTCATCCTGGGCCTGGCGGAAGTGGACGCCGCCAACTTCTCCAAAAGTCTTTAATTTATAACGAACCAGCGGCAGTGAAGTCATTTTCATATCGCGCACATTGACGCCGGCAGAGAGAAGCCCCCCCATAAAACAGCGCTTAAGCATGCGAGATGAAGGATTGGAATCGCGGCCACCGAGCATGAAGCTTCCTTTGGGGAGCGAGGTGCCATAGGCACACCCCATTTTGGCACAAAATTCGGGAGTAAGCTCCATGTTGGAGAGCCCCTTGATTATCGCCCCCTCAAAAAGTGATTTCTTCCATTTTTCCCCCCAAATCATATTAGAGGTGACCGTTGCGCCCGCCTCAATCGTCTTCTTTGGCCAGATTTTGACATCGGCTTTGATAGTTGCTTCGTCTCCAACCGAGGTTTCGTCAGCAACGATAACCCCCTCTTCAAGGGTCACCCCCTGCCCGATACGGACGTTGGCACAGATAACGCTGTCGGTAATCCGGGCCCCCTTTTTGACATACGAGTTGTCCCAGATAACGCAGCGATTGAGTCTGGCTCCCGTTTCAATCGTACAGTTGCGACCGATTACCGAGTCCTTGATGCGTACATCTCCCAAAATCTGGCTGTTGTCGCCTATCACCACCGTGCCTTCAAGGCCGGCGGAATGTTCCAGTTTGACGTCGACCCCTATGCGCAGGTCCTTGCCGACATAATCCTGCTTCGGCTCATCTATTTTCAGGTTTACTCTGCCTTTAAAAATATCATGGTATGCCTCCCGATAGGAATCGGTGTTGCCGATATCGCGCCAATATCCTTTGGCGGTGACTCCAAAAAGTGCGTCTTGCTGCTTCAGCATGAGCGGAAACAGATCCTGTGAAAAATCGAAGTTTTCACCAGCAGGGATATATTTGAAGATTTCCGGCTCCAGCACATAGATTCCGGTATTAATCGTATCGGAGATGACTTCTCCCCACCCCGGCTTTTCCAGAAACTGGGTAATACGCTTCTCCTTGTCTGTAATGACAACTCCGAACTGAAGCGGATCTTTCACTGATGTCAAGGTGATAGTGGCTTTGGCTTTGCGGTCATCATGGAAGTCAATAATTTTTTTGAGGTTGAAATCGGTCAGCAGGTCGCCGCTGATAACCAGAAAACGCTTATCAAGGTACTTTTCAGCAGCTTTCACCGCGCCGGCTGTCCCCATGTCGGTAATCGGGGTGACGTAGGTTATCTTGACACCAAAATCGGAGCCGTCCCTGAAGAAGTTTTTGATATAAAACGGCTGGTGATAGAGCAGCATGACCAGTTCAGTGATATCATATTTTTTCAGCAATTCGACAATATGCAGCATGATGGGGCGATTAAAGAGCGGTATCATCGGCTTGGGCATGCTGCCGGTAAGCGGCTGGATGCGGGTGCCGAAGCCACCCGCCATTATGACGGCTTTCATAGGGGGGGCTCCTTACTCTGCTGTTTTTGCTTTCAACGCCTTCTTGGCGAGCACCCTGGCAATTTCCTGTTTCAACTCTGTCAGGTCGCCCGACTTGACCACATAGCCATCTGCCAGCCAGGCTGAGAAATCGTCCTTATAACAGGAAAACGCCGAGCAGAGGATTACCGGCATATCATGACGTTCCTTGACCAACCTCTGTAACAGGTCAATACCGCTTTCGTTTTTCAGCTTGATATCAAGCACCGCCAGATCAAACACATTGCTTTGCAGTTTTTCTGCCGCTTCTGAGCTACTGCCTGCCGTCACTACGTCATACCCCTCGTCCTTCAACTCTTCGGCGTACAGCAACCGGATGTTTGCTTCATCGTCGACTACCAGTAACCTGCTCATACATGTTCCTCCTTGCTGGTGGGAAGTGTGATGGTGTAATGAATTCCGCTGTATTCATCTGCCAGTGCTACAAAAGGAATCCCCTGCTTTTCAAGCATGGTCTTGCAGAGCGCCAATCCCAGTCCGGCTCCCAGATCGCGAGTTTCTGCAAACGGTGTCAGCAGGTGGTTAAATTCTGCCTGGGAAATGTGCCGACTGCGGTCTTCAATGCGGATGATGATGCGATCATCTTCCTTTTGAGTGCTGATCGCGATCGAAAGTTCAGTGCCAATGCCGTTGATATCATTCTGCAGCAGTGTGCGGATACAATAGGAGAGCTGTTTGAAGTCGATATAGACCGGCGGCAGGTCTTGACCGGGTGAATATCCGGTCGCATAGCCAAGCGACGTCAACATATCTGCGGTGTCGCGCAACGTCGCCTCAATCAACTGGTTCACATCCCAGAAGTCTCGCGTGGGGTAGAGCGAATCGGAATAGTTAAGAATCTCATCCAGGACACCTTCCAGCTGATGTGTTTCGGCAACAATAGACTCAACGAAGGTACGTTTAGGGTCTGAGGCCGAACTGTTTTTGAGCATCGCCCGGGCAAAGCCGCCGATGATCATCAACGGATTACGTACTGAATGGGCAATACTGGAGGTGATTCTCCCGACCAGCGCCATATTTTCCATCCTGACGATCAACTCCTGCTGCTCTTTCAGTTTTTTTCCGACCTCAGTAACACGGTTGAGTTCCACCTGCAGTTTTTCGTACAGTGACGCCCGTTCAATGGCAAACGCGACCGGAAAGCCGAATGTTTCGAGCGAACGCATATCTTCTTCCGTAATTGCCTGGTTTGTGATGCAGTTATCGGCGATGATCATGCCGATACGGCGATTGCGCGAAATGAGCGGCATCAGCAGGAAGGTGTCAACCCCGAGCAGCCGAGCCAGCTCCGGCGGGACGTCAGGGTGCTGAAATGCACCCTGCACCACGATCGGGTGTCTTCCATCGAGCGCTTTGATAACAATATGATCTTTATTGGCAAGCGGAATGGTCAACTGTTCCAGGACATCATGGAATTTAGCCCGTTCAGATGACAATTTGTTCAGGCGAAAGTTTTGCGACAGGGTTTGAAGGTCCATGTCATTCTGGATAATCTCGTTCCAGACCTGGCAGGCTTCCTCCATGTTGCGGGGTCCGATTCCCAGATACCCTTTGAGGATGTCCGTTTCACGATCACAGAGGAGCAGGAAGGCTCGATTCATACCAAAACCTTTGCCGGCGGTGATGGCAGTCAGTGCTACTGAAAGTACCTCCTCCAGATCGACGGAGCTTTGCAGGACAGATCCGAGCTCGTGCAGGAAACGCATTTCCATCGTTTTATTATCGAGAAAACTGACCAGAGACTGGATTTGGCTTTTCTGACGGTGGTTTTCACTGAGCAGATCAGAGAGAAGGGGGGCGAGCGGATTATCTTCACTATGCATTTGTTTCAGGTCACTGGTAAAGCGGGGACATTCACCGCACTTTTCCAGGCGGCGCTGCTGCTTTGAAACGAGCAGCTCTTCATCGCCCGCTCCGACCTTCGGGCAATCTGCCTGTTCAATTTCGTCGCTGTTCCAGCAATATTTCTGATCCACACAAAACTCCGTAGAATTTAAATCAGATCACTTTACCTTCCAGGTAGTGCCCTGCGCAGAATCGAGCAGCACAATACCTTTTGCCAACAACAGGTCACGAATTTCATCACCACGTTTAAAGTTTTTCGCAGCTCGCGCCTCGGTTCGCTCGACAATCAAGCGCTCGATCTCATCCGCAGGAATATCAATCCGGTCGGCCTTGGCACTCTTGATCCCAGCCAACCAGATTGCTGGAGGAGTCGTAAAGAGCCCCAGTACCGTTCCTGTCTCTACGAAAAGATGGCGAACGTGCGCAATCAGTGCCAGCGAAACAGACGTCATTTCCTTCGTCTCTGCCAAAAAACGGTTGGTAGTGCGCACGGTTTCAAAAAGAATTCCCAACGCCTGGGTGGCGTTGAAGTCATCGTCCATCGCTTCGACAAAGCGGGGAATGAACTGGTCTACCTTCTCCTGAAGCTCCAATCCGACCTGCGTCAGGTTTTCAAGAACCGCAAATTCGGACGGGGGAGACTGGCTGTGAAGTATTTCGTCAAGCGCCGCAAGGCAGCTGTAAATTCGCTCCAGTCCGGTTTGCGCCTCATCGAGATTCTGGTCGGAAAAATCAATCGGTGAGCGGTAGTGGGCTGAAAGGATGAAAAACCGGAGCGTTTCCGGATCATACTTTTTCAATACCTCACGAATGGTAAAAAAATTGCCCAGAGATTTGCTCATCTTCTCCGCATTGATATTTACGAAGCCGTTGTGCAGCCAGTAGCGTACAAACTGACAACCATGAGCCGCCTCCGACTGGGCGATTTCATTTTCATGGTGGGGAAATACCAGATCTTTGCCGCCGCCGTGAATATCAAACGTTTTGCCCAAAAAATCCATACTCATGGCTGAACATTCGATATGCCACCCGGGACGACCGTTGCCCCAGGGCGATTGCCACCACGGTTCTCCCGGTTTTGAACCTTTCCAAAGCGCAAAATCCATCGGGTGCTGTTTTTTATCGCCAACTTCAACCCTGGCTCCCGCCTGCATTTCCTCAAGGTTACGCCCGGAAAGTTTCAGATAGCCGGGAAACGTCTCAACGGCATAATAGACGTCGCCATCGGAGGCGTATGCGTGCCCCTTGGCAACGAGTGCTTCGATAATGGCGATGATGCCGTCGATATGGTCGGTGGCCTTCGGTTCGACTGTCGGCTTTGCCAGACCGAGGCGCTCCATATCCTCATCAAACGCCTGGATATAGCGGTCGGCAATCGTCCGGTAATCCGTCCCCTCCAGATTGGCGCGATTGATGATTTTGTCATCGATGTCGGTATAGTTGCGTACATAGGTAACATCAAAACCGGCATATTTCAGATAGCGAAAAACGATATCGAACGCCACGCCGGCGCGCGCATGACCGATATGACAATAATCATACACGGTTACCCCGCAGACGTACATCCCGACTTTGCCGGGAATCAGCGGGACAAAAGTCTCTTTTTCACCGGTAAGGGTGTTGTAAATGCGTAATGCCATACGATATACTCCACATACAAAATGTGCGGCATTATGCCTGTTTGTGGCAGGGATGGCAAGTCCCAAACTGTCAGTTTCAAGCTGGAATGTCGATGTATCGACGTACAAACAAAAAAAAGCCCGGAGGAAAACTCCCGGGCCTTTTCATTAGTGACTATAGAGACGGAACGTCAGTTTGGGTACACCGAAACTTTTTTCCGATCCTTGCCAAGGCGCTCAAAGGCAACCACACCTTCAATAAGGGCAAACAGCGTATAATCCTTGCCGCAACCGACATTGTTACCGGGATGAATCTGAGTGCCGCGCTGGCGATAAATTATGTTGCCGGCCTTGACGCTTTCGCCGCCGAATTTTTTGCAACCGAGCCGTTGTCCACCTGAATCTCTGCCGTTTCTTGAACTGCCGCCAGCTTTTTTATGTGCCATTTCCGTCTCTCCTGGGGAAAATTTAATTGGGTACGTTACGCCGAAATCTTCTCGATCTTGAGAACAGTCAGATGTTGGCGATGACCACGCAGCTTGCGTGAATCTTTACGTTTCTTTGATTTGAACACGAGGACTTTTTTGCCTTTACCCTGAACGGCGATTTTAGCAGTTACCGAAGCCCCGGCAACGAGTGGCGTGCCCACGACTGTATTCTCCCCGCCGACCATAAGGATCTCAGCAAATTCAACACTGTCGCCGATTTCTCCTTCAAGTTTTTCAACTTTGAGAAATTCACCTTCAGTAACTTTATACTGTTTTCCACCTGTTTTAATTACTGCATACATATGCCATCTCCATCCGCTTCTGATTTTTAAAGAGTTTTGGAATATAGATACACGGATGTAACAAGTCAAGCAGAAAATTGCATGGCCTCGTTAAAATCTATTCTGTAAAACACCCGGCCGGTGAGTTGAGCGGGCGGGATTTGTTATTTTACCGCTGCTTCACCAAAAAGTTCGTCAAATATGGCCCGCACAGTGGTAATCCGCTCAGATCTCCAGGCATTGGTGCCACAAAAGACCAGACCGGTCTCCACATCACCGCGCTGGGCCCGGTCAAGGGCCGTTACTATACAGAAACGCTCGCCCGACTCCTTGTAGGAGCATTTTTTCAGGCAGCCCATTCGGCAGGGAGTATGGTTATCAAGGTCGTACTGGCGAATGTTCTCTTTATTGTTTAAAATGGCGCGTCCCGGCAATCCGGCCGGGCTCATGATCAAACCGATGTCCTCTTTTTTACAGTCAATGTAGCGCTGCTTGAATTCATCGGCGGCATCGCATTCCTCGGTACAGACAAAACGGCTGGCCATCTGAACCCCGTCAGCACCCTCAGCCAGAGCATGCTCCAGATCGGCACGATTCCAGACGCCGCCCGCGGCTATTACCGGCACATCGGCACCACATTCATTGCGGAAAAATGCTTTAATGTCCCGGACGGTCGCGTACTGGTCATACACACCGATACCGATATTTTCCATCTTCTCGCCCAGATGGCCGCCGGCCGTGTCCGGGTCTTCCACGACCACCGCATCGGGCAGCCGGTGATAGGCTTTCTGCCATTTACGCACGATAAGCTGAGCTGCCCGGAGCGAGGAGACAATAGGCACTAACGCAACATCAGGGTGGTCGGCCGTCAGTTCCGGCAGTCCCATCGGCAGTCCGGCACCGCAGACGATTACCTTGGCGCCCCCTTCGATTGCGGCTTTGACAAGGAGCTCGAAGTCGGAAAGGGCAACCATGACATTGACGCCGATGACACCATCAGGAGCGATCTCATACGCCTTGCGCAGTTCGGCCTTAAATGCCTCAGCTTCGGCCTGAAAAAAATTTTTGCCGTCATAGAAGCCGCTATTGAGAGCAATCCCGGCCGCCGCAACCAAGCCGATACCCCCGTTTTTTGCAATATGTCCGGCCAGCCGGCCGGCGGAGATTCTGACCCCCATGCCACCCTGGATAAGGGGATAACGAATCGTGTGCTTCCCAATTTTCAGTGGTTGTGTCATACTTCCTCCATTTGGTAAAGTGCGTGCATAATAGCAACGCCACGACTGTAGTAAGTGTAATAGTTTTGTAAAATAAGCGGGTTATCCATAGGGGGTATGTTCCATTTTTTTCTGGACTTGTTGCACTATTTTCACTAAAATTTCGCAGTTTATTTGAAACTAGGAGTTGGTCATGGAACAGGAAAAACTGGATTTTTTTAGAACCATACTGAATGAGGAAATGAAGGCTTTGCAGGGGGAGGCCGGCAAGACGGTCACAGAAATGACGACTGATGCTCTCAGCTTCCCCGACCCTACTGACCGTGCGACTCAGGAATCAGACCGCAACTTTGAGTTACGCATCAGGGATAGAGAGCGGAAGCTGATCAACAAGATTAAAGATGCACTCGATCGTATAGAGTCAAAAGAATTTGGCATTTGTGACGATTGCGGAGAAGATATCGGCGAGGCGCGCCTGAAGGCGCGACCGGTAACGACCCAATGTATCGACTGCAAGATGATCGCTGAAGAAAAAGAGCGAAGGGTCTAACGTAATTTTCCCCAGGCACAATGACACCCTGGATCTGACATGAAAAGTAGCGATTCCTCACCATATTCTGAACCGGGAAATAGCGTTGCTGAACTGATACTGCTGTATCAATTCAGCAACACAATGCTTTCAACCATACGCCTCAACAAGCTGACTCACCTCATTCTTACGGCTATTACCACTCCATCATCCAACCTTTTTGAACGTGCCGCATTGTTTATGCGCAACGAGAAATCTGATGTCCTTCAGGGTATGCTTGGTATAACACGGCGATTGGAGGCTGATTTACAGATCGTCGGCGACGAGGATATTCTCGGTAGTCGCTGGGACCTCAGTGACGAAACAATATCCCGGCAGAGGGCCACCTATTTCAGTATGCATGTGCGGCAGACCCGCATTGATATTGATGACTCCTGCGCCCTTATTCATCAGATATTTTCAGAACGAAAGCCGTGCCGTTCTGATGAGAACATCTGTCATCACTGTCAAACCTGCCGCTTTATCAAAGCATTGTGTAATGGTGCCTTTGTGGCAATTCCTCTTGTCTGCCATGACAAGACTATCGGAATGATCGTCGTTGACAATCCGGATACCGGTCGCGAAATATCGAACGTCAGTATGACTTTTCTCCGGCTTTTTGCCAATCAGGCCGGCATGGCCATTGAAAATTCGATGCTCTATAGCCGTATAGAAGAGGCCCACCTTAACCTGAAAGACGCCCGTGAGCGCTTGAAACACGGCGAACGCATGGCTGCTATCGGGGAGATGGCGGCAAATCTGGTTCACGAGTTAAAAAACCCGCTTGTCACTATCGGAGGTTTTGCCGGCAGACTTCTTAAATCATTGCCGGTTGAGACGCAGCAGCACCACTATGCCGATACTATTGTTTCCGAAGCCTGCCGCCTGGAGAAGATGCTTGCAGATATTCTTGCCTTCTCGCGTAAGCCGACTATCTGCTTCAGCGCCTGCGACCTTAAAGAAATCATCCAGGACTGTCTGACAAACTGCGCCACCACTTTTGAGGATCACAACATTAAAGTATCGCTGTCAGATGATTCCTGCAGCTCGATTGTTTCCGGTGACGCTCACCAGTTGAAACAGGTGTTCCTTAATCTGATTTTAAATGCCTGCGATGTCATGCAGGAAGGTGGAGAACTGTTATTTACTCTCACTCAGAAGGAGGTCGCCCCGGACAAAAAAACCATTATTGTCTGCGTTGAAGACAGTGGTGGCGGAATTCAGAAAGAGATAATGCCGCAAATTTTCAACCCGTTTTTCACCACGAAGAACCATGGCACCGGACTTGGCCTTGCAATAGCACATCGCATAATAATCAATCATTTTGGCACAATAGATGTGCACAGCAGTGCAAATGGCGCTGTATTCACCGTATCGCTGCCTCTGGTAGCGTAAATCTGCAGTATCAAGGGTTGCCGGGATGCCGAAGCAGATGAGAAACAACCACTATCATTCGGGAGATCTGGAGGGGTAGGAACCTACGATGGAACCGGTCGGATCTACATACCGGCAACCTCTGACTTCAACGCGTGCCATTGGAGGGGACGGGAGGACATTACAGGGGGCCCCCCCTGATACTAACGGCTTGAGAACAGCTGAGCCGCGCCCCGGTAAAGTCGCTTCTGCTTCACCGGCCGATCAGAAGGGCTTTCAGGCAACTGAACCTTTCACTCCTGAATTCAAGCCATATGGGCGGACCGGTGCGCAAGGGTCAAAGCCGGCAGGTGGAGTAGAGACGCCTCAAAATGGCGAAGCTCCCGCTGGTGGCGCCCAGACAAAGCCCGATCCTCAGGTTCAGGCGCAAATTTCGCAGCTGAAATCCATCGAGGAGAAGGTCAAGGCTCATGAGGCCGCGCACAAGACTGCCGGGGGAACAATGACCGGCCCCGTCTCCTACACATACACGCGTGGCCCGGATGGTAAAAACTACATTACCGGCGGCGAAGTGCCAATTTCTATCTCTTCCGGAAAAACTCCTCAGGAAACAATCAGCCGGATGCAGCAGGTTATCCAGGCCGCACTGGCCCCGGCTGACCCTTCTCCTCAGGATCGAGCCGTTGCCGCACAGGCGTCCGCCATGCAGCAGGAGGCGAGACAGCAGTTGGCGGCGGCGCCAGCTACCGGGGAAACACGACCACCAACATCAGTAGAGCCGGGAAAGCAGGTTGACAGTCTTGTTGCTCGTGATTCACAGCGTGCCTACGGCAACCCGGCCGTAACCGGTAAACAATCGGAAAGTGCCGCTGCTGCTGATCCGGTAAAGCCAGTATTGCGCAACCCGGCACCGTCATCCTCCGGAGCGGGCAATGCGGCGCTTTCTGCCATTTCTGCGGCCGGCATCACCGGTTTTGGCCAGGCGCAGCAGATATCATACTATGCGTGATCTCTGACCAGTATCAAAACTAACGGAGCTATTCAATCTGCCTGAGGCCTGCTGATGCCCCCCTGTCGTACCGCTCTCATATATTCACCGCTGTTCGGCACTTTCAACTATGGCGACGACCATCCGTTCAAGCTCGAGCGCATCCACATGGCGTATGAGCTGATGTCTGCCTACGGCCTGCATGAACTCCCGCATATGCAGATTCGCGACTGCCTGGCGGCCTCTGATGAACAGCTGCTGTCGTTCCATACCCCTGCCTACATTGACCGCCTTAAGGAATTCAGCGCATCCGATGTCCCACGCGCTGATTTCAGGTTCGGCCTCGGTGATGCCGACTGCCCGGTCTTCAAGGGACTGTTTGAGTGTGCCGCGCTCGGTGCCGGGTCAACCTTGGAAGCCGCACGGCTGGTTGAAGAAGAGCAGTGTGATGTCGCCTTCAATTTGACCGGAGGATGGCACCACGCCCACCGCGCCAAGGCGTCCGGATTTTCATACATTAATGATGCCGTTATTGCGATTAACTGGCTTGTTGCCCGTGGACGGCGGGTACTCTATCTCGACATTGACGCCCACCACGGTGACGGTGTTCAGGAAGCGTATTATGATACCGATCAGGTGATGACGATATCGCTCCACGAAAGCGGAGTCTATTTTTATCCCGGTACCGGCTTTGAGAACGAAATCGGTGAAGGACGCGGCAGGGGATATTCTGTCAATGTACCGCTGCTGGCCCATACGGACGATGCCATATATCTGAAGGCTTTTGACGAAGTGGCGTATCCGTTGATCGCCGGCTTCAATCCGGACATAATCGTCACCCAGATCGGTGTCGACACCTTTCGCACCGATCCGCTCACCAATCTTGAAATCACCACGTACAGCTACTGCGAAATTATTACAAAAATTAAGCGACTCAAGATCCCCTGGGTTGCCCTCGGCGGGGGCGGCTATGATCTTATGAACACCGCGCGGGCATGGACACTGGCCTGGGCAATTATGAACAACGTCGAGCTGAATCCACGACTGCCCCTTTCCTTTATTGACAAGATCGAGCCGTTGGGCTATCAGAACCGGGTACTGCTGGACGCCATGCACTGGGCAGAAGAAGATGAACGGACAGTGGCGCTGGCGGCGGTTGAAAAATGTATCGCCAGCATAAAGAAGACCATTTTCCCCGTTATACTCGGAAGCTGTTGATATCCAACGGTATTCTTTTCGGGCTCAACATGTTGACGGACAAAAAGGAAGAAAAACGATGAGCCACATTGTGCAGAAACAACCGACACCATTGGAGGGGATGCGCTACTACACCCCGCCTGATGATTACCTGCTCAGCGGTCGGGACGGAATGGTCGCAATCCCGTGGGCAGGAAAGCCTCCCATCCCGTTGCTGGAGGAGGATTTTTCTGCTCTGGAAGTCAACCTCCCAGATTATGATATGGTGGGGCGCGGCATCTATCAGGCTTTGCGACTTAACCCCGATTGTAGCGGCGCGGCTGCGTACGCTGCAGTGCTGAGAGATGCCTATCCGCATGTCATCTCCGAACTCGGGGGACAGGTTATCATGCTGGAGGCCAAGGAAATTGACACACCCTACCTGGATCGCAAAATCAATCTTCTCAAGATAATGGCTCTGATCGATCCCGAAAATGCCGGGATCCCGCTGGAAATCGCCCGGGCCTACGTTGACAAGGGCTCTCGCCTGGCCAGCATGCAATACTGCGTACCCTGCTGGTACGCAGCCGAAAAACAGCTCAAGACAGCGCTGGCTCTGAATCCGGAGGATCGCCACGCAGTTTATGAATACGGTGAAGTGCTGTACGTGCTGGGTCGCTACGAACAGGCTGCTGAGATATGGAGTGACGTTATCACTCTTCTGGAGCCGGCGGAGCGTGTTCAGGTTGAAGCGCGAATTGCCGGAATTCTTTCAGGCAAAATACCGGTGGTGCCGCCACTCGACTATCTGACAGCGCTTTCTGTTGCGATCGAACAACATGGTAACGGATGCAACGATGAAGCCGCCTCAATAATACTCGACGTACTCGCCGACCCTGTTTTTGCCGAACAGTTCCCGTTAAATGAGGTATACTATCTCCTCGGAACCTGCTATCAGGAAGCAGGCATGATGACCGAAGCTGCAGAAGCATTCAGGAGGAGTTGACCATGTTTGATTTCAGTGTGGCAGACTGGATTTTCTGCGGAGTTATTCTGCTGGTCATATTTGTATGCGTTGCCATTAGCGATATGCGCACGTCCGGTAGATCATAATTATGAAAAGAATACTGCTTATTGATGACGATTCTGCCTTTACCCGCTTTTTGTCAGCCTATATAGCCGACAATTTTCCGCTTCTTCAGGTAGATATCTGTAACAATCCGATGTCAGGGCTTCAAGCAATCAAAAGTGGCGGCTATGACCTGATGCTTATTGATCTTGAAATGCCGACCATGGATGGACTCAAGCTTCTCAAGTTTGCAGTTGACAGTGGCATGGACAAAAACCGGATCGTTATACTCTCGGGAAGAGATGCTGATTTTTTGCATGATATCTGCCCGATGGGTTCCTGCCTGGCGGTCCTGAACAAATTCGAAGTGCGCCAGAAGAGTGTCCTTGACATGGTATTCAACTCACTTCACCGGAAAGCGGGCGCGGCCTGATCCGGTTCTGCCTGTATTCTTCAAGGCAATCTCCCGCGGTGTTCAGACCCGAGAGCCCTTGAAATGGCGCTGACTCTGTAGTACCAATTTATGATAGGGAGGAATAGTCATGAAGAAAATCGGCGTACTGTTATCTGGATGTGGTGTATTTGACGGCAGTGAAATTCATGAGGCGACCTTTGCTCTGCTGGCTATTGACCGGGCCGGTTGTCAGGCTGTCTGCATGGCGCCCAATGCAGAGTTCGCGGTCACGAATCATCTGACCAAAGAGGCAGGCGGCGAAACGCGCAATGCCCTGGTAGAAGCGGCTCGCATCGCCCGTGGCAACATTCTGGATCTTAAGGATGTACAGGTTGGCGACCTGGATGCCGTGGTTCTGCCGGGCGGTTTTGGTGCTGCCAAAAATCTGTGCGACTTTGCCGTCAAGGGCTCCGCTGCAACGGTGCATCCTGAAGTGACCCGACTTCTCAGGGAGATCTCGGCAGCAGGTAAGCCGATCGGTGCGATCTGTATCGCCCCGGTGGTGATTGCCGCCGTTCTCGGAAAACAACTGACTGCGACAGTAACGATCGGAAACGACAGCGGTACCGCTGCCGAGATCGAAAAGACCGGAGCACGGCATGTGGAATGTCCGGTTCATGAAATCGTCGTAGACCGGAAGAACAAGATTGTCTCCACCCCGGCCTACATGCTGGCCACCCGTATTTCCGAGGTTGCCGACGGGATCGACAAATGCGTGAAAGAGGTTGTTAATCTCATCTGATTTTCTCAGCCGTATACAACAATGCAAGGGCGAAGCGTGCTTCGCCCTTGCTCATTTATAAAGGATAGATCACCGATGAAGCTCATTCTGTTCACTCTCTTCGCCGCAATTACCGCCTTCACCTACTGGTTGCGCTACATCAATCTGCGCCACCTTAAACTTTATGGCAACAGGGTGCCGGAAGGATTTGAAGGCGCAATTGATGAGGAGAAACTTCGTAAAAGCTCGGCTTATACGTGTGCCTCGAGTCGCCTTGGCTTGTGGGATTCACTCTTTGATAATGCCCTGCTGGTCCTCTTCCTCTTTGGCGGCCTGATTGTGACCTATGACGGTTTCATCCGTTCGTTAAGCACGGCGCCGATTCTTTCCGCGATCCTCTTTTTCCTGCTGCTGACCTGGGCATCTACGCTGCTCGGCATCCCCTTTGACCTGTACGGAACATTCCGCATCGAGGCACAGTTCGGCTTCAACACGACGACAGCGCGCATCTGGATTACCGATTTTATCAGAGCACAGGCCATCGGTGCGGTCCTGCTTGCTTTCCTGATCACGGTTGTCTTCTGGCTCATCAGCTGGAGCCCGCAGCAGTGGTGGCTCTGGGTGTGGGGCTTTATGGCTCTTTTCAGCCTGTTCATGATGTTCATTTCCCCCTATGTGATCGAGCCGCTCTTCAATAAATATGAGCCGGTCACCGAACCGGGGTTGGAGGACGACATCCGAGTGATAATGGAGAAGGCGGGGCTCAAGGTCGGGAAGGTGCTGCAGATGGATGCGTCGAAACGGAGTAACCATTCCAATGCCTATTTTACCGGTATTGGCAAGGTCAAACGTATCGTACTCTATGACACCCTGATCAAACAGATGAGCCACGCCGAGATTGTCGC